>Ga0210040_10000159_pt1 | contig 127994 bp, 93 predicted proteins | sample CryGeyCG12114_NA_FD_185462 | JGI IMG/M metagenome (GOLD analysis project Ga0210040, IMG submission 185462) | Groundwater microbial communities from aquifer - Crystal Geyser CG19_WC_8/21/14_NA (SPAdes) (version 2) | ecosystem: Environmental > Aquatic > Deep subsurface > Groundwater | place...
CCACTCCATCTACCACTCCTGTCATAAAGACCACAACGACCCCCGTCAAGGAGACCACAACCACTCCTGTCATAAAGACCACAACGACCCCCGTTAAGGAGACCACAACCACTCCTGTGCCGGTTCCAGAAAGCTCAAGCTGGTCAGTCTGGACCACCTCCACCATCCCTGTACCAACAACCCCCGTATCCACAACATCAACGCCGACTCCAGAGACTTCAAGTTGGACAGCATGGACCACGTCCGTCGTCCCTGTGCCTTCTAGCTCATCACCACCAGCTCCTCCACCAGTGGTTTCGAGCTCGTCGTCGGCTGAGTGGAGTAGCGCACCACCTGCTAGCGCACCGCCGGCTAGCACACCGGCACCAGTGACATCAGCACCAGCGCCACCGCCTGTCACGCCCACAGTCACTTCTACCCCAGTCGCTCCAACCACGAGTACGTCCGCTGTACCAATCAGTACCTTCATCGGTGCTGCTGCACCTCAAGCAAAGCACGATTCCTCGCTTTTCGCAGGCGTCGCTTTCATTCTCGCTGCTGTGGCTCTATGAGCTCATCTACCAGCTTTGGCGGGCACTTATCCCGCACGCCTGACATAATTTCTGCCGGGCTTTTCTTGTCTGTTTGAACATTGTATGGATTTGGAACAAGGTATCAACATATCTTGGATTAGGAAGGGTACGGCTGTTTAATGACTGGATGGTGAGAGGCTTTCACATTTCTTACACTCTTTTGACGACTATTATGATATACCCCCTGGGCACAGCGCCGAAAAGCAGGGCTCATGAGATGAGCCAAGGTCGGCTTGCAACGTCGCAGGATGCTCACCAGAGCTTACCTGGACGATGAACCGAGATAGAAGGTCACACATATGCTACACAAATGTATACATGAAATGTGATTACTGAGACGTCTATTTGTCCAGACCCTTTGCCCTTCTCTTTCTCTCACATTGACAATAACACGCAATTCGGGAATCTAGAACGGGATTCTTTGAGCTTGATCTTACTGTACAGTTAGACGTCAGAGTACGGAGTAACACCTCAGGGTTCCTGTCGTCCCCTGAAGCCTATTTGAGTGGAGCTCCGCACCTGAGCAAACTCCGCAGTTTGGCCCTCTTACTACTGGTAACGTATGTTGAGTGTAAGCTAAGATACAAGCGTTCATGGTTCGTGACCAACCTGAGCATAGTACGCGACAAGACAAACTGCCACTCGATAATGCAAGCATTGAGCACCTGGGGACCATGGTTGCAAAGTAACATGAGTTGATCACGAAAAAGCTGTTCGACTTTCTGGGAGGCATCAGCCTGGCTCCGTGCGGAAACTCAAGACGACCGCTTTTCAAGTCTAAACTTGGTAGGAGAGCCGGCTACCTTGAGTTTCCGCCCGGAGCCTGGATCTGGCACGAAACACCCACTGCACACGCGCCTTTCCTCAACGGGAAGACAAGGTCAATGGAGCCCTAATCAAGCACGAGGCGTTGAAGGAGGTGCACCCTATGGGATCACAGCGACGTGCTAGACAGGAAGACCAGGTCATGATCCCACTAGCATCGGAGGAAACAGCACGGCTAGCACGACAGGATGAACTAAGGGTTCAGAGTCCCGAATTGCATCAAGCACGCATCCTGAGAGGATAGCAATGTTCAATCAAGGTGGATCACGTACACCGGTCGGCGGTAGGTCCGAACTTCCACGAGGAATCACCCAGGCAGGACACGACAGAAACGGGACTGGCTCTGGGTATGATGGAGTTTGGGGGGAGGAATGGCGCATAAGCGAACGCTAAATCCTAATTCTAGCCACCAGCGGAGCGAACCTTTACGGTCTTTAATGGAGCGCCGGCACCTGCCAACAATTGCGGAAATCGCCTTTGCCTTCTTCGAAGCCTGTCACAAGCCGAACGAGTTTCAGGGGCCATGCTCCCGAGTCCTGCTGCCTCCTTAATCTCTTCGATGCAAGCAAAGCCTGGGTGCGGTTTGTCCGAGTTCCCAGTGTCAGAGTAACAGAGGGGTGAGTTTCTCAATGGAAGCACCCAGTGCCACCAATGCCTGCCCAAGACCTGTCTGAGATTCTCCATGAGCCCTGCGTCGAAGGGGTTACATCCGGCAGGGCTTTTTAGGATAGCAAAAACACGATTGCAATCTTTTGGAGCAGTCACTGTCGGGAATGCACACCCCTCAGATCGTTTAGCCATCTCCGTAGACACTGCGACCTGCCAGACATTGGTCTTTTGATGAATGTTGTCTAGTGTCGTCAGATTCATAGCCGCAAGCAGCCAACCACTCAAGCCTGTTCCACCTGCCAAAAACATGAAGAAGACAGCCAACCCCGCCGTCACAGACAAGTGGACGGTCCTTTCCCATCTGTATTCGACTTTTCGTGAAAGAAAATACGCAACGACGAGAAGAGACACCAAGCTGAACAGCGCAGCATAAGTACAGAATTGGATGAAGAATTTGAAGTTCCTCTCTGCGACTATGCCTCCTACCCATGGGCAGTAGTGGTCGAACCTGCGTATACAGCGGCCAAATTCTTTGGAATGGCGGGCTCTATCCGGTTTCCATATCTGGCATTCGGAGCACCAGATCGGTTTACCCTGTGCGTCGCAAACGAAGAAATCTTGATCGTAGAAACTTTCCAATGGTGGTGACGGCCTCACCATGCGAGGCGTTTGCCAAGGGCCCGGTCTCTGCCATGTGCCCTCCGATCCGCTTTTGCGTCCGGGTTGCTGGCCGACGAATCCTGGATCGAAAATGGCGTGCCAGAGGACTCGGATATAAGACGTGATCATCAAAATGATCAATATGCCATATACCACCAGTATGACAGCACCGGCCGCTAGCCTAGTGCCTCTCTCGCCAGGAGGATGAATTAAGAGATTCACTAGAACCGTTAATCAGGAATGGGGGTGGCGGTAATGTGCTGGCGGAATCGTACCACATAGGGAGATCATTATGACATATGTTACATAGATCACAACTGAAATGATCGCAAGAGGCATGGAGAAGCCTGCCCAGCGAATAGACGACATTGCGATAGAGTGACCGGACTCGAGGTCAGCACCCCAGAGACGAAATAACACCAACAAGCACGACGGCCATCTTATAGTCTATAAGTGGTTCTCAGGAGACCGCAATAACTGCAATGATCGCGCCAAACCAAAAGACCCACGAGCCTGCAAGATGAAAGCATCTCCTGCGCACAAGAATTGGCATTATTTGACCTGAAGCTTAGGTATTTTCGTTTTGCTGAGAACCACTTTGAAACCACCACTAAGCACAAAGGAGGATAGCGTGAGGCTAAATGTCAACTTTTGTTTGCAGATAAGATGTTTGGAGAGGTCTCAATCGTGATAACGTACTGTATGGTAGGAGGGTCGATTGAAAGATGAGCACGTAGCAGGGAACTTGAAGGCTTGTATGTCAAGCCTCGTCGAATCTGTACCTAAGCGACCCTCTAGCGTTCCCAATGCATAAAATGCTAGGTCTTAATGGTATAGGTAAGTTCTACATGCGTCATCTCGGCCACGCTCCGCCCGCGTACGAGTACTCAGCTTATCGGAAGGCAACCGCTTTACCTGCCAAATCTGTACCTAGGTAGTAGGTGAGGCTGAGCCACGGTGACGCTCGGCCATCTATTCCAACTTCTGCCACCAGAATTCTACGTGTTCAAGTTTGTCTTAGGCCCTGTTTGGTTCGCCAGCCTCTACTAGGATCGGGCTTCGCTGCAATTCAGAGGATAGAAACAATAAATGCATCGGGACGAGAAAGCAGGCTGTTTTGCAAACCTGCCAAGATTTATACTTTAGGAGCGCCACGCTACTTTCCCGAACAGAGCCGGGAGAGCCGCTCGTGATGCTTGACTTCATCGTTGAGATCCCCGTTTGCGTAAACACTGCCATGTTTTGACGCCACCAAACCTCCCTTACGGAGCAGTGCATCTGCGGACACTTCTTCCCCCAAGCAAAACAGCAGCGAGAAGGTCTTCTAATAATGGTCGTCACACTAGATACGGATGCGTAGCGCACTAAAAGCGTATGCCTTTATCCTCTCGAAGCTTCCTGGTTCAGACATCCGCCCTGGGTTGTGGCTGCATGGCGGATAGCGGAATCCTGGGGCTTCGAGTCCATAGGTAGGTTCGCGAAGAGTTAGGTAGCTTAGGGATAGCCACAAGGGGTGATGTCAAGGTCGCCTGGCGTGACCTTGTAGAGAGCTAAACCTGTGCTGCGAAATAACTGTACAATATTCTGATTGTATTTGGTCTACACCTAGCTCAGCAATTCCCTAGTACTACCAACCTGTTGGTGACGTCTAAAATCCATGCCCTCGAAAATCCCCCGTCACCGAAATGGTAACCACGACTACACATTACCACCACGATTGCGCATTCTGCTTACAAACGGCCGTTTTCCCGTTGCAGTTGATCTTGCACGGCAGCTATGGACGGCGGGTCATGTCGTCTTCGTGGTCGACCCAATGCAATATCATGTCTGCAAGTTCAGTATCGCAGTGCACCAGTCGAAGCAGGTACCTGCACCCCATGATGATGCCTCCGGCTACATCGCTGGAGTCAAGGAAATGGCCGTGAAATGGCACATAGACTTGATCATCCCAGTCCATGAGGAGATCTTTTTCCTGGCCGAGTGCGAGGATCGCGAGATCTTAGATAGGCTGTTTGCGCCGCCGTTCGACCTTCTGATACGGCTGCACAACAAGAACGAGCTCTTCAACCTCATCAGGAGGATGGGCCTGGATGTTCCTTCATACCATCTCTGTCGCACGGGCGATGATGTGAGAAATCTGCCACTCGACAAATATGAGCACGGCCTGGCGCTCAAGCCATGCTTTGGGCGTTCCAGTGTTGGCGTACACCACCTGAAACCTGGTGAGCCATTACCCAGCGATGAAGAACTTGACATCGGCGAACATAATCATTACGTGGCCCAGGAGTGGCTTAAAGGGTGCCGATACTGCAGCTATTCCGTCGTGCGTGATTCGAGAGTGGTTGCGACTGGCTTGTATCCTGTGCTCGAAACCATTGACGGGAGCTCGAGCGTCTACTTTCAGCAGAAGTCCCACAAGGGTATTTATAGCTACATCGAGGATTTCGTTGGCCGCCTTCGCAAGATCGGCTATACTTTCAGCGGTCAGCTCGCTTTCGACTTCGTCGAGATAGGGGAGAGGTTGGTTATTATCGACTGCAATCCACGATCAACGTCTGGCTTGCACCTCTGGACTGATACGCCGTACCTTGCACGGGCGCTTACAAACTCCTTATCGAAGGAGACTGATCTTCCTATCGTGCCTCCTGAGACCCGCCTTGGGCACCCGTCGCATGTACAGGTTGGCGCAGGTATGTTGATGTGGGAACATAAGCAGGCATCATTTGGTGTATGGGCGAAGCATATACAGCGATTGATGGGGACAAGAGACATAGTGTGGAAGACCAGAGACGCTATGCCAACAATTGCGCAGCCGTTCCTACTCACCAAATACTACCAAATGTGCCGTCAGACTGGTTTGCAGCTCCCTGAGTTATTCCAACAGCATGTGCTTTGGGAGCCGCAATATAATACGAAAGACCCCAAAGGCAGCGAGTTGGAGAAGGTTCGGAAGCTAATGGCAGCCGCGAACGACCGAGATGAGAGAAGAATTCATGGTGAGAAGGAGGGGGAAACGAGTGAAGATGATATAGTCGAAGAGCTAGAGAAGACTAAGAAGCGAGTCCGAGAGTTGGAATCCGAGAATAGACAGCTTGCAGCCGTGGCTAGGGAAGCTAAGTAGTAAACGTAGAGTACAGTAGACACGAAAGCAGGAGAATTCGGAGCTACCAAAATCGGGCTGGCAGTCACGTTTTGTCCCAGCGAGGCATCAAGGCTTCTACGGTCGCCAAGAGTTTTGTGCGATACGCCAATACTACGCAGAAACTGCGCTTCGATACTGCAACAAGCAAATTCTCGAACACCTCAATTCTAAAGGCGCAGGATCACACTTCTTTGCGACCGACCTCCACTAAGCCTTCAGATATTCTACGTTACCGATACAATGGCTCCAACAAGACCCGTCGCCCCTAAAGCGGTATGTCAACTCACAGCACCACCATGAAACTAGAAGCACGGAGGACCAGAAAATGAGCAAGCAAGAGTCGGAAGACCATACAAAATGTCCCGAGAGCAACCGCTTTGCTGTTCAAACTTTGATCATCGTAGCAGACTACACGTTTTGCTATCTACATTGTTGTGAACAGTAGGCTAAGATTCTTCTCTACAGAACACCGGCGCTCAACGAGGCAAGGCTCAGAAGGGGAAGGTGACTAAGAAGGTATGCAAAGCTTGTCCGGCGTTGCTGCTTCGCAGTGGCATGCGCGATGAAGTGCACCCTGTGCTGACGGTCTGCTAGTACACCATCAACTGCTCTCAGCCAGTCTCCGACAAAATCTTCGACCTCTCTGCTTTCGAGAAGTTCCTCCACGATAAGATCAAGGTCGAAGGCCGGACTGGTAACCTCGGCGACCAGATCACTATCTCCCAGGCTGGCGATGGCAAGATCGAGGTTGTGGCGCACATTCCCTTTTCTGGCAGATACCTGAAGTACTTGTGAGTGGCGCTCGCGGTCTGGATGCTGTAGATTCCTGCTAACGCGCCTGTGCAGGACGAAGAAATTCCTCAAGAAGCAGCAGCTCAGAGATTGGCTGCGAGTTGTGTCGACGAGCAAGGGCGTCTACGAGCTGAGATTCTTCAATGTCGTCAATGACGAGGGCGAGGATGACGATGAATAGATGACTAGGCACTGGCACGAGAGAATTGCTTGGCTACGCCCTTTCATGCTGAGTCGCGTCAGTCGGCGCAAATCGACTGGTCTGCACTTTTCAAGCGGGTCGGGGATCCGGGCATGGAGTCGACTATCAATGAGGTCTCCTTCCTCGCACGTTCTAAGGACGCAGCAGATCTTGCGCAGCGAAGGCGGTAAATCAGTAACGATGTCGCATTCCCGGAGCAATCTTACGCACAGATGTCAGGACTGTGACGTATAATCGCGGTGCAACTCTGGAACAGGACAGAGCCTTATGTAGACTGGGTCCGAAACGGTTCACCGTAAGCTACTGCCTACTTTCAGTGGAACGTTTTTATAATCCTGCCATTCCGACGATCTGTTGGACATTCTCTCCTATCCCAATGTCTCCATTACCTGTGTACCAACCTTAACATTCGGGCACTCGGGGTTCTGTTCGCTAGCATTGCCTTTGGTGCTTGTGCCGACTGTCTGTCACCCTGAAATGCATATGTTTGAGGTCTTTCTTGATTGATGGGAAATTAGGCCGTTGCAGATAAGAGACAGCCAGCTTAATCGAATGGTTTGGGTGCATTCTGTGAACAACCACAGCCGTCCTCGGCCTGACGAAATCTGATATGTGAAGGTCAACGTCATGTGACAGCCAGTTTCTATCAGAAGTGACTTGGACTCTGCGATCAGATCTTCCGATACAGATGCAGCTGATACCTCATGTTCTCCAGCTCGACCGGGTACCGTAGCCTGTCCCTCTCCTTCTGGTCGATCCTGAACCACAATGAGTCTTCGCTCTCCATCTTCTTCCACGTGACATTGTCGCCAGACCCGGCGACTTCCAGCAGTGTATGATCAAGCAACCACTTCATAGGGTATTTCGTGGTCGGTGTCATGGCTTGCCCATCCACACTGGTTGTCTTGCCGAGCTGGATCTCTGAATAGCTTCCAGGACTGTCGATTACCAGCAGGTGGCTGCCAACCGGCATCGCTGTAGTAAGATTGAGGAGGAAAGATGTTGTCTTGGAAAGCGACGTACTGAAGAGCTCATTCAGAGTGAACATGATAGTGCATAGTGAGGCATCTTGCATTGTCTGCTTGATAGACTCGAGATTCCATGTGAGAACATCTTGGTGGTTGAAGGAGACGGTTACCTTTAACGAGTCTTCGAGCAGAGGACGATTTTCGACCTTCTCCTTGGCCGCCGCGCTTGCATGAGCCGAGAGAGCTGGTGCGGTTGAAAGTGCTGGCGATATTTTCGCAACTGGATCTGACCAGTCTGCGTTGTCCACAGCTATGATCTCTAACAGTGATTTGGGATCGAGTTGACGGTGGGCGGTAGCGAAGGCCACAATCTCAGCTCCCGCACCTCCTCCGAGACACACGACCTTTCTTGGACCAATCTTGTTGGATACTCGTCGTGGTGGAGTGCTTGCAATCGGATCTGAGAGATCACTGCCCTGTAATTCGACGTGGTCATCTTCCGTCTTGACAGATGTAGCAGAAGTCGTGGTGAGTATGGAGGCCCTGTCCGGATGAGTCAAGATATGTGAGTAGCCGAGAGCACGAGCAGCACTCCATCGCAACGCGTACGCTTGCAGATACGCTGGCTGGCCAAACGCTGAAGCAAAGTCACGCTTGAAGAGATGCCCCTTTATTTCTTGAGTGACTTGCGTCAATCTCTCAGCATTGTGAGATATGGGGAAAGCAGTGATAAAGACATTGAGAATGGCCTGCTGCAGTTCGAGCGGCAGTGCATGGAGTGGAGTCATGGATGCGACGACCACATGGGAAGTATTCCTCGCCTGTAAAGCTGCAGCAGGCGCTCTCTTCGAATGCTGTGATTCTGATTTCTTAGTCTTCCTTGGGGGCGGCATGGCTCCCAATATCAATACAGTCCCTGTGATAACGAGAGCGATGGCTCTATGGAGTGGCCACGGCGAACAAGCAGACCCTACCGGAAGTATCTGCCGTTCAACAAGCCTCGCTGCCGAACGTGCTTGGCAAGTTTTGTGCGATGCTCACTTGTATGAGCTACGCAGCATACGCGACCAGCGGTTGACCTGTATGGGCGGGTCCCACTTTGTACCTGCCAGTATGTCCGTCAAGTCACTCAATGTCTTGACCTAAGATGTCCGAGCGACAGGTCCTGAGGTCAAGACGTACTCCCTGGCGAAGTGCAACTTGGTTCCGGCCAGTGCAGTGGTGCTACAACAAGGTCTCAGCAGATACTGCATATCGTTGGTGAGAAGGATGACACAGATCTGGAAAACGTGTCCCAGTTGACAATGCTTACCGTGGTTGCGGAACCTATGCACCGTGAATAATCCGAAATCTCACATTGTACAAAACTAGGAACTACAGCAATCATTTGATTGGACGGGAGATAAGCTGCAACAACTTTCCGGTGAGGCGAGATTCATGGATGAAGCCGCGTACTTCTGGTTTCAATCGCTCTATGCACCACTGGGCCGTATCGAAAAGGGAGCCACGAACTGCATGGTTAGTACTTTATTAACTGGCGTCATCCAGCAGGTTTGGCCCTCCACGTAACTTTCAATTTGTGCCTGGCTAGCGAAGCTTGGCCGGTAAAGTCGTCCCTTTAGCGGCTCATGGCTCAACTGATGGCTGGCAGTTTGTGCATTCATCTACTATAAGAAATGGACCTCGAAGGCGGTGTGCGTTACGTGCTCAGTAACTAAAATAGTACCCGATAATTTCAACGTCTTGCCTTATGCTGTAACGCTGTTGTTGTACACGGCGTGATCGACAATCTCAAAAGCAAAGAATCATGGGGAGGACGCCACGAAGGCATACGAATCCGTCCAGGTTGGCAGACTGAAGACTTGACAGCAGCGGAAAGATTTACTCATAAGCATTGACGCCCGATCGAAGTCATACCTGCATCTGATGCCATGCTCATTTAGGAAAGGAAAGATGATCTTGCAGCACGGAACCAGGATGCAGTTACTGAATTGGAGTCGATGCATGCAGGATTGCAAGCGCGGACGCCGCCCTGAGACCTTTCCATGCCCCCCTGCATCATGCTGCGGACACTGTGCTTGTGAACACACGAAGTGAATAAGACACGAATAGCGTACATACCTAGATATGCTCGATTCAAGCTTCATGCTGAAAACCTGGCAAGTCATGACGACCGTAATGGTGGTGACGGCATGCTAATGAGGGAGAAATTCGCAATCTCCATTGTAGATAGACGGAAGAATCTTCAAATTATGCTTCGCAGTATCCGGGTACCAGGCCACCTACTGGTACGTGCTGCCGAAGCATCCAGGAGGCCACATGCACGATACAACTCTTTTACACTACACATGTCAACGCACTCAGCAAGATTTTTCTCGTGTTCAAGCAACATGTTGTCTACTAGCTGCATTCGTAGACACTCGAGGTCGTCTGGACGTTGCATCTCAGGACATCCTTTAGCGTTCTGTGCCTGCAGAGAGAGCAGCGCCGGCGTGGTTCGAGCATCCACTCTCTGGATTAGCTTGTAGCCAGGAGTGGATAGGTGCCGGAGCTAAGTGAGAGTGCCTGGACGGGTGAATCTTACTGGACGAGATCCTCGCACGTTTTGGGTGTCCTGTCTGTCAACTCCAGCGGCCAACCTGGGTGTTTGGCGTGCTTGGTGTGCTCTTTGGCTTCAGTTGTGCACTCTGCGTACCTGTGTTCGCTCAAACCTCGATGCTTTACGCTCAACACCTCGACCATTCTCATTCCCGTCCTCACAACCTCGAATAGTTCCACCTTTCACCGACTGACATTATCGTGGCTTCTGTTGAAGACTGATCTCAAGCAGATCTTATCTTCCAGGTAGCCGTCCACTCCTTCAACCATCAACACGATACAAGTACATCGAGGAGCGAATCAGCCAAAGCCTACAACACCACATTCGCGATTGCTGGACAACCACAGAGCTCGGCCTAAGCCTGCAACCTCCTTATTTTCTCTACTGGGTGGCATTTTCATTTTGCGACAACACCAATCACATCGCATGTCGGGTCTTCCCTAATGTTGCTGCAACGTTGAGCCAGAACATAACGACTCGGTGTGGTCGAGAACCCAGACATTCAGTTCAGTAGCCAATATGGCTTCACTGTCTTTGAGCCCAGCTGCAAACATTGAATCGCTACCGGCTAGTGGCCCTTCTCGCCATGCTCGCAGGCATTCTCGACATCCTACTGCCACTGCACCGTTACCCGCATTCTCCTTCCACACGAGCACACCTTCACAAGCCATGAATGAGACAAGCAATGACAAAGAGGAGGACACGTCAAACGCAGCAGCCGGTCACGTACGGCGTCCATCGAAGCCTGCTCCTCTCCCAGATTTCACATTCAACCCAGGCGCTGAGATACCTATCCAACGTACACCAAGTCCCACCCATCCTATACTGGAGGAGATGGCACTCAACCAGCAGCGTGCCAAATCGGCTATACCAGCGCCCTTGTCGGCGTTCACTTTCAAGCCTGCCGCCGCTCGGGGCTCCGCAAGCCCTACGAGATCGGAACATGATATCGAGCCTACCAAGGGCAATCTTCACAGAAGAGCTGATAGCGAATTCGTCGGTGGAAAGTCGCAAGGTGCACAACTAGTCGATGTGAGTCCTGTGAAGCATGAGTCCAAGGCTTCCGGTCCACCTGTAACTGGTTCTGGGTACAAGCCTCAGCACCTGCACAGAAGGTCACAAGCAATCTCGGTGTCAGATATCGATACTTCAGACCTCATCAAGCAGCACGCCCTAGCCAAAGCTCGCGCTCCTTCGAGTCCCTCAACTCCACAGGAAACTGGCTTGCCATTCACAAGAGCCAGTCCCGCGCACAGACAGACACCCTCTGCCTCAAGATCACCACCGGGATCTCCGGGAAGAAGAGAAAGTGCTTCAGGGTACAGGCCTCGCACCGTCGATTTCTCGGACAGAGTGGATGTAATTCCAAGACCTCTCTCGATGATATCGTCGGAGACAGAAAGGAGCAATTCAACCATCTGCGGTCATTCAAGGCCCAACAGCATCAACTCTATAGCCAGTCTTGGTAGCCCACTTCAGTCTAGCCCTTTCGAGCGTCAAGAACACAATGTGCCCGCACCATCTGATACAGCAATCATTCGCAGACCGAACACGGCTGATGCTTCCTTGCTTCTTTCTGGCAGTGCTGCGAAGAACGATCGGGATCTCCTGGCAATGCCTAAAAGGCCTCTGTCGGCATCTGACTCGCCCTTGGTCTCATCGAGTGGTAGCCCACCTTTGAAGAAGAAGCAGCACTTTTGGTCAACACATGGAAATGACCCGTCTCCGACGCCTACGCCTAGGGTAGAGGAGGCTAATCCTTTTGAGGAAGACAGGCCCATGACCGCCCAACCTATCGAAGCACCCTCAATACGGCCCAAGACTGCACCCGAAAGACCTTCAATCAAGAAGCGACAAAAGTACCATACCTGGACGGCAGGCATCTTCTCCAAGAAGTCGAAACATCGGCCTTCGAAGAAGTCGATGCGATCGCCTACACCTCCTTCGTTACTAAGGAGGGATAGTGACAAGGTTGACGAGATCTTCGATACGGACGATACTGTGGTGCTACGAGAATGCTCTCCGGTCAGCGCTCGTAAGCAACCTGCGCTTGAGCAAAGACTCCCGGTACCCACTACGAATCTCGCGCTAGTCGAAACATCCAGTCCCATGATCGACCTTGATGCTGCTCTTGAGCAACCCGACGAAGACAGAAGACTCTCCGATGACCATGCAAGGAAGACTACTCCAAGGATTGCCAAGCTCCATAGCAGCGAGCGCCGAGGCGTGGTTGATGCTTTTGGCGTCAGCCATCGTAGGACTGAAAGTGCACCTGCACTATCTCCCGTCAACCGATCAGCCTTGTTCGGTATGCGGCACCAGGGCAGCAATGCTTCCTTGAGCGAGGAGGTATTCGACGAAGAGGAAGAGGACAACTTTCTGGCGCATGAGGAAGAGGCCCGGCACATCGCTGTAGAAGGACCCGCTCTTGGTCAGTCGGAGAGGACACACATTCGACAGGAAAATGGTCTCGGCTTGACAAATATGTCAAGCCATGCCGACGGAGTGATGATCCTGGATCCAGACGACGAGAGTGGAGTAGAAGATGTCAGGTCTTCCAAGTCGACCATTGAAGCACCAGCAGTCGAACTCAACGGCCTCCCCAAGAGACCGTCAACGTCACCCATGCCCTTCGCATATCCAGATCCACAGTTGCACTATGCTTCGTCGACAGAAGGCCGAACAACATCTGCTTCGCTCATATCTTCACCCGATGCAGATCACCTCTCATTTGACACTCAATGCAGACCGCGACGGCTTGGCGATCTCAACGTTGATGTGATTCGACCTTCTACGGACGACCTTCCTTCCCTCAGCGACAGCATCTCGAGCGCTGCGTTCCCACGAGGATCATCGAGCGGCAATGTACGACCGTCACTAGAAAAGCGGTCAAATTCAATGTTTGTGCCGAGTAGTTCGAGGCCGAATGAAGGCTGGAAGCGATCTAGCCTTGCTAGTTTCACCAGACTTATACCCGGTTCTGCTCACGGAAGTAGAGTCAAGCTCGACACCGTGTCGACAGAAGGGGAGGATAGGACAAAGAAGAAGGACAACCGCATAAGCAGGTTGATGCACTTTTGGCGAAGAAAGGAGGCTGGAGGGCGCCCAACGACGTTCTCTTAATGATCTCTATTTGGAAAATTGAGGCGAGGCACATTATTTTACGACTTTCCACGAGTTGGCGCCGGTACTTTTGGAAGCACATCTTACGACACATTCTCGCGTTATGGGACGGCTCGAGCGATACAAGATGTATGTTGTGCAACCCCACTCTATGATCTCAACTCGCTTGCAACGCCACCATTTCTTGATTTCCTTTTTATTCGGAGGAATTGGCTTCGGCATCTTCCTACCACAATCGTTCAAAAGCATACGCGGCATATATGCAGCTTTTCCATCCTTCTTGGGACCGGCACGGTGGCGAGCATGAAGTGCTCACACTTGGCAGGAATTGATTGAGTAGATACGAAGGAGAAACTCTTTGATGAGTAATGCTATGGTTACGAGGGATTAGGATGAGCGAGAGGCATCCATAGGTTCTACCATGATGATGTGATGTGAATTGAGAGATTTGCACACCTGTTTTTTCGCAATGTCCTTGCCTTAATCGTAGCTGATTCGATGCTAGTGGATCGGGGATATCTGGTTCCAGCAGACGCTGAATAAAATGATCCGAACGTACAGTACATGCTCCGTTCACACCACCAACTCTGCGGAATCCAGCCGACTTCATTCTACCCTAGAGTAATGCCTCACCCTCGCACCATATTCCCGTTGAAGACTCTCCTGATTCCAATCAAGCATAGTCGAACGATTGTGCCGTGAGTCTTGCTTGCGAGCGGCCTAACTTACAAAGTACAACAAAGCAGAGTCACGTGAACAATACGACATGGCAGCGGTCTTCCGCCCACCCCACTTCATTTGCCTACTACTTAGTCCTGCTTCGATCACAAACCCGTACGGCACCATCGGAGACGAGACGCGACCCGCACCGGAGGCCTTCGCACGATAGCAACATGTGAGTATATACCGTACGTTCAACCACCGCAGCTGCATACGTATATATCTACGCAGACTACCGTGCCAAGATGGTGAGTTTCTGTCTACTGTATCTACAGTACCTAGCCCGTGCTGCGGACGGAATATCACAGCACGCTGCAGCATCTATCTAACTCGTCGCATAACATCGCAGCCGCACGCCGACGCCACGAATTTCGCCCCCTCAACGCCGAAAAGAGAAGCATACGCTCAAGTCCTCAATAGCCTCCAATCTCTCGTGTCCGACACGCGGTTCTGGCCCACCAATACGGCGAACACAGCGTCGCTCCTCTGGCATCTGTATCAGAGTCTACCCGCTCCATCGTCACGCGTGAATTGGGCGGGATTTTATGTTGCTTCGCCGTCTGCCCGGGATGAATTATTGCTTGGCCCGTTCATGGGCAAGGTGGCTTGTCAGGTGATTAAGGTTGGAAAGGGGGTGTGTGGTGCTGCGGCCGAGAGGCGGGAGAGTTTGCTTGTAAGGGATGTGGAGGAGTTTCCGGGGCATATTGCTTGTGATTCGGAGAGTCGGAGTGAGGTTGTTGTGCCGATCGTTGTGGGTGGGAAGGTAAGTGAAGTGCTTCGATGTGCGACGTGTGGGAGGAAGGTGCTAATCTGATTCTTTAGTGCGTCGGCGTGATAGATGTAGATTGTGCGGAAGTGAATGGCTTTGATGAGGAGGATAGGCAGGGTCTGGAAGCAATAGCGAAGTTATTGGCTGGTTCGTGTGATTGGTGATAGGTCGTCTCTGTTATGAGATCGACCTCCAAATTCTCGCCGCTTGGCCATTTCATATTCGTTCAACTTTTGTGCTGCCTGTCGACGATGCACACTTGGGTATCAATTTCTATCTGAGATCATTTCATTCGTTCCTTCGATTACAGGCCCGAGCTTAAATGCTAATGTGACTGTAGCACCGGCGTGTATCGTGTCGGACCTTGCCTCTCAAGCTCATTATTCAATTCCTTTGATTTCTCGTTCTTTCTTCGGGGTATGTATGGCTCAAGCAGCATGCCCACTAGTGTTGCCCTTGAAGTTGGTCCCTGCACGCGAACTCTTGATTATCTTCGTCACCTGTTCTTCGAGCTCGTCCCAATCGCCTGTATCGAGTCGCGTAATCTCGGTCTGAAAGTAAGAAGAGATTTCCATTAGCTTCTCCCAGTCTGCTTTGGAACTAACGAAGGAGACAGCAACGCCAACGCGGCCGAATCGACCTGTTCGACCAATACGGTGTAGGTAGGTCTGTGGATCAGCAACTGCAGGTCCTCGAGGGCCGGTCTGCATATCTGGAACATCATAATTCACGACCATGGAAACGGAGGAGACATCGATGCCTCGAGCCAGGACATTGGTTGAAATGAGGACTTTGGCGTGACCGAGGCGAAAGGCGTCAATTACCACGTCTCGCTGAGAGCCCTCGTAAGCTGAGGTGAGAGCGACAACTTTGTGGCCTTCGGCTGTCATTCTCTGCTCTAGCTTTGCAGCGGTGTCCTTTTTCTGCAGAAAGAGTTAGCGGATCTTCTAGCTTTCCATACATTGGTCCACGAACCTTGACGAAGATTATGGAGGAACCGATGGTAAGCATGCCGTAGAATTTGACGAGGGTATCGTATTTGGCTTCTTCATTGTCGCAGTCGAGATAAATTTGTTTAATGCCTTCGACGGTCAAATCTTCGTGCCGTAGAGTCATCTCGTTGGCTTGGGGAGCAAAATTGTGTGCATATGTGACCACATTCTCTGGGAATGTTGCTGAAAAAAGGACGACCTGGATGTTCTTCGGCAGCATGCTGTTGCAGGTTAGTACCGCCTTTGCAAGAGTGTATTGAGGGATACGTACGCTTTGACTCTGTTGCATTGATCACCCATACCTTGCTGGTCCAGCATGTTGTCGGCTTCATCAAGTACCATGATGCGCATTTTCGAAACGTTCATGGACCTCCGCTTGATAAGATCTTGAACAGTGCCGGGTGTACCAACGACGATTGAGGCTTCTATCTTTCTTGATCGCTGGGCAGCCTCGACAGGCACAGCAGCATCAACCAGCAGATTCTCCATGTAGTGACCCATGAGTCTGACAACACCACATATTTGACGAGCAAGTTCTCTGCTGGGAGCCAGAACGAGAGCTTGAGGCGACCTCTGCATTTCGGGAGTGCTTATATCGACTCTGCTCAGGATGTTGAGGACAAAAGCTGCAGTCTTGCCGGTGCCTGATTGCGACTGGCCGATGAGATTCTTTGGCGGGTTCATCAATAGTAGTGGAAGCGTTCTCTCTTGTACTTTCGATGGCGTTCTGAAGTTCATGCCGGTGACACCCTTCAGCACTTCAGGCTTCAGATTCAACTGTTCGAAGGATTTGGCTGAATATAGTGGATTGTTCGGGTCGGCCTGCATGTCCGCCAGCTTGACCTGGACTTGGTAAGCGGGCTCTTGGAGTTGCGAACCGCCAAAGGCACCGGCAGCGCCATCAGACTGCGGCAATTCGGCTGCTGGTTCAGAGGGAGGAGGAGGCTGTTCAGTGGCCGGCGAGTTGACTTCGTCAGCCCATGACTGCTTTGGCTCGGGCTCGTCTTTAGTGATTCGATCCGCCAATGAAGGCTCTGCAGGCGCGTCCGAGGACATCTTGCCGTCGATGTCGGTGGGAGAAAGGAGGACTGAATCAAGGCAGAAGCAGTCGGTGTCGGTCGTCGCCTGATTGTGGTTGCGGTTGCGGTTGCTGGTAATGTTTATGATTGTACGGTACACATGAAATAATTATTTTGGCACCTCGACCTGCCCTCGCTGCCCTGCCCTTTCCCCGGAAGGCGCACATGGCAACCCCACCATAACCCACCCGGATGAAGCCGAGACTTAAGTTTCCCACCCCCCTGCCATGCGTAACTCAGTTCCTCCAATGCTACCGTAATCACTTGGCTACACAAGTCGTCGAGAGTGCGGAAGCCTCGGACAATGTACGACAGGGTGATATGAAGCATCGAGTAACACCGGAAGTCCACCCACAGTCCATACCTCAATCTGCCTTCGTGGGCTCGCTCTTATGACTAAAACCAATAGTAGGCGCATCTCGCAATGACACAGGTTGCAAGTGTGAGTTTCGGTGCGGAACTCAAGGATGGCTACAAACCTGTCGACACTTGGGTGACCAATGGCGTTACCTGGCTGGCCGAGATCGAGCAATTCTACCGCGAACGAAGCACCATCGAGAAAGAGTATAGCGAGAAACTCTCAGCGTTGGCCAAGAGATACTACGACAAGAAGGCCAAACGATCGAGCAACTTGAGTGTAGGCGACACTCCTGCCTTGACCCCCGGCTCACTCGAGTCGGCCTCATTGACCACTTGGACCACCCAGCTCACCACCCTCGAAGCTCGTGCTGCCGAGCACAACAAGCTCGCCCAGGACCTGATCAGCCAAGTGGTAACCCCTCTGAACTACAACCAGAACAAACTGGAAGAGCTGCGCAGTAGCCATGCAGAGTACCAGAACAAGCTGGTGAAAGAGCGAGACTCCTCTTATGTCGATCTGAAGAAGATGAAGACAAAGTATGATTCTGTCTGCGCCGAGGTTGAAAGCCGGCGCAAGAAGCAGGAGTCCGCCTTCGACCATGGCAGGTCGAAAGCTGCTCAGGCTTACAACCAGCATGTTATTGAAATGAACAATGCGAAGAACACCTATCTGATCGGCATCAACGTGACCAACAAGCTTAAGGAATGCTATTACCATCAATATGTACCAGACCTGCTCGATTCTTTGCAAGATCTGAACGAGACGAGGGTCGTTAAGCTGAACGCAATTTGGACACATGCATCCGCCATCGAGACCAATTCTCTCCAGAAAAGCACTGAGCACATGAAGCGCTTGTCCGCCGAAATCCCACGAAACGATCCAAAGCTGGACAGCACCATGTTCATACGCCACAATGCTGTCCAATGGCAGGATCCCGCCGACTTTGTATTTGAGCCTTCTCCTGTCTGGCTAGATACTGATGCCATGGCCACTGATGAAACAGCTAAGATCTTCCTTCGAAACATCCTCACCAAGAGCAAGCCGCTCATCAACGAGACGAAAGCCCAGGCACAGCAGAAGATGAGAGAGCTTGAGAATGTCAAGCGTGCACGAGAGAACATCCGCGCTGGTAAGGACAAGCGTGATGAAGTCGATTGTGTTCGCTCCCAGTTTGCTGTCCAAGAGGCACTCCATGCTGTTGAAAGACAAAGAATGACCGCTGAAGTCGAAACTTCTACCATTACCGCAGTCGTTGGCGACCTAAGCCTGAGAGGCCAAAGTCACGTTTTCAAGTCAGAGACCTTCAAGATTCCAACCAATTGCGACTTGTGTGGTGACAGGATATGGGGTCTTAGTGCGAAAGGCTTCCTCTGCGTCGACTGTGGCTTCACCTGTCACAGCAAATGTCAGATGAAGGTTCCTCCCGAGTGTCCTGGTGAACAAACAAAAGAAGAGAAAAAGAAGCTGAAGGTTGAAAGGCAAGCCGCCGCTGCACAGGCAGCTGAAACTCCTGCGTCAACCTCAAACGGTACAGCAGCGCCAGCTCTGACCCGACAAGATACTATGAATAGTCTGAGCTCGGGCTATGCTGCAACAGCCAATCGGTCAGTATCTGCCATGGGAAGATCTGTACCAGACCTTGCTGCAAACGACAATGGGCCCTCCGCACCAAGCTCTCCTTCTCCGACCAGCGCAACTCGTCGCAACCGCATTGTTGCACCTCCGCCGACAGCCTATGTTGGCGCTTCCACCGATGATGTGTCATCCCCAACTGCAAACAAAAAAAGAGGTCGAATGCTGTATGCCTATGAAGCAAGAAGTGATGGAGAAGTAAGTGTTGCCGAAGGCAAAGAATTTGAGATCGTTGAACCGGACGGTAAGTATTCACGTCCCCAACACAACTCCTGGCTGCTAACACCTCTAGACGGAGGCTGGACCAGGATTAAGGCAGGTTTCGGCCAGGAAGGGCTAGTACCCACTGCATATTTTGAAGAGGTCGCGTCGACGCCCGCTCTCGCACGACGACCGACGCACGAACGCACATCTTCCACATACTCAAATTCGTCTGCCTCACTAGCCTCGACGATTGGGACTACAAAGAAACAAGGCCCGGCAGTGGCGCCTCGTCGAGGGGCCAAGAAGGTGAAATACGCCGAAGCACTATATCCATACACAGCTCAATCAGATGCCGAGTTTGACATGGAAGAAGGCGAGAAATTCGTGCTTATCTCAATGGGCAGTGGCGATGGCTGGGCCGATGTTGAGAAGAACGGTGAGAAGAGAATAGTGCCTGCTGCTTACATACAGGAGATATGAGCACGGTCACGCCAATTGAGTTCCTCGGGGATTACCAGGCCTTGCAAGCTCACAAGGAAATCGTGAGGTTCCATGGTCTTTCCAGCCTCGGTCTTACTTGACCGATGAACTGACCTCAAGGAAGAGCATTTGGCGGCTGACCGTACTGTCGTTAGCGGCACGTTTCTCGCACCCCTGGCACCAAAAGGACTCCTTCATCTCGTGAACTGTGTCGCAATGGCAACAGGTATCTTCTGGATATGACTGAAGGCCAAGGCCTGCGCCCGGAGCGCTTGCCGGTTATCGCGAGGCTAGACTGTTTTGAGATCCCCTAAGTATGCGGTCCCTCCGGCAGGTAAAGTGTTCGAGCTCGCTTCTCATGCAGGGGTCTCATGATTAACACATATCCTGATGCAGCAGCAGAGAATGACTCGAAGTTGGTTACGAGTTCGGTATCTGGCAAGATGGCCGGACAAGCAGTTGGCGGCGGTAGTATGCGGCATCCCGACTCTGGACGTCTGGCACAGCTGTGGCCAGCACAATACTTGAACTTAACAAGACAGTTCGGGGGTCACCAGCCATGACCACAAGTAAAAGCACGAGCACACCCGGCATTTCTTATCGCTCATGCCGCGGTTACTATAGCTAAAATTGATAGTTCGAGACTCGATGCTGAGACGCATACCAAGAATCTCGAGACGATGATCCGTCTTGTCCAACCCCTAACTGGAGGATCGGTGAACCACGAATGGAGTGTGGGCCATGCGAAGAGCGGAGTGTTCTCTGATGCCATGTTGTCGACCATAGCTACACTGCTAATGCTGTTGGCCTGCTTGTGTAATCTCGTGCTTCTCATAAAGGGTTTCGTCGCCAGTCTTGGACTGCTTTTCGACCCAGCGCAGACGGTGCATCGAAAAGGAACATGTCCAAATTTTCCCCTACGCGATAGTCTCACGATCCATGAACGTACTGTATACCAAGGCCAATATCTTTCTCACCCGTTTCGTCACCTCTGAAGACACGTGCTACTGTTTCCTATGAACGATCTCTGGTTGGTATTTATATCTCCATGCTTGCACATTTCCACTTTCTCTGGGCTCAGAAACAAGACCATTGGACTATACAAGATCTGCAGGCTGTACACAATGACATGAACTTTGAAACCCGTGCTACATGCTTGTGGCCACCATGGAGTTCGAGTGTTTCGTTATAGTGTCTCCTACATGACAGTTCCATGACAACAATGAGCGCATCATGATCTTTGAGCAAGGAATGCTCTTGGTGCAGTCCCAGAACATGATTCCCTGAGACATGATCAAACCCACCATGACACCGTCGATGCCAATCACAGTCACGCAAGCACACTGCCTGCAACGATAGGCACCTCATCTTCACGATTCTGAAACACTGAAGAATCTGTAAAGGATAAATTCGAACGAGCGAAAAGGGGATGTGGGTCCGGGAGCGGGCGCGATAATCAGGGTCAAAGAACCAGCAAGACTTCGTAGCAGCCGAACTTCTCCTAACGTGGACGTGGTACGGCGTGGCAGTGCTTGACGGCTTGCCACTAAAAAGATTGGCTGGCTGAATAGGCGTTATCGTGATCAATGATCCGATCTCCACAATGGACCACGAGAGATTGAAGCAGATGGATGTGTGGTCGCTGCGTCGATATCGCAGAAAACAATTCCAGCACAGCCCATACCAAGGAGCGGCAGGTTTTAGGGTGAGCACGGATGCTTGCTGCATATGGGTCGCGGTTTGCGCGTCCTCACACACTCACGCAGGTACAGAAGACACTGCAAATCATGATCAGGGCGGCGAACGGAGTGGAACTGCGACATACCAACGGAATGAGCCTACTGGACAAGCCTGGGCTTTCGATGGTGCTCCAACAGCTCCACCGGCCAGGCTGGAAATGACTCTGGCTGGCTACCATCCCCGTCTCAGGATCATGCACCTGGCGTCTGGGAAAGTTCAGGTATTTTTGCTACATCTGCACCTGCCTCCTGATGCACCTGTTTCTTCATCCTTTGCTGCCACTTCTTTTGAATACTAACCACCACCAGGTTACTTCTGTTGGGATTATCGAACAGCGTGACTGCCTCTCTTTTCAGTCACCCTTCTTTCTATTTTCACAGACAGTCTCGTCACTACTATCATTGTAATTGATTTCTCGACGGTCCCATCCCTTCGCTCGACTAGAACCAAACTTCCCACCATTCACTCGTTGGACAAGATTCTTCCTAATCTTTCTTGGTCGTCAAACAATAATTCCATCATGAAGACTACCGCCGCCGTTTTATCATTCGCAGCTTTGTCTGCCGGGTCGGCATTGAAGCAACGAGCGACCAGCCTTCCCGCCATCGAGGTCAAGGGCAATGGTAAGACTAGAGCACCCGTTTCAGCGATAGCAAGACTAACCCGCAATAGCTTTCTTTGCCGGCAGCGACCGATTCTACGTTCGAGGTGTCGATTACCAACCTGGTGGCTCCTCCGACGTTGCCGACCCCATCGCAGATGTAGATGGCTGCAAGAGAGATATTGAGTATTTTAAGGAGCTCGGACTCAACGCCATCCGAGTCTACACTATCGACAACACAGCTGAGCATGACGAGTGCATGAATGCATTGGCAGATGCTGGCATCTACCTAATCTTGGACGTCAACACTCCAAAATACTCCCTCAACAGAGCAGACCCCAATCCATCATACAACGCCGACTATCTGCAGAGCCTTTTCGCCACGGTCGACAAGTTCCAAGGCTACTCCAACACCATGGCATTCTTCTCTGGTAATGAAGTTATCAATGACCCAGAGACGTCTGCTACCGCTCCTTATATCAAGGCCGTGACTCGAGACCTTCGACAGTACATCCGAAACAGAGGTTACCGAACAATCCCTGTCGGCTATTCAGCTGCCGATGTTGCTGAGAACCGTATGGAGACGGCTCAATACATGAACTGCGGCACAGATGACGAACGATCCGATTTCTTTGCTTTCAACGACTACTCCTGGTGTGATCCCAGCACCTTCACCACCTCCGGGTGGGATGAGAAGGTTAAGAACTTTACTGATTATGGTCTCCCTATTTTCCTCTCGGAATATGGCTGCAACACCAACACTCGAGAGTTCGGCGAGCCTGCTTCGCTCTACAGCACCGACATGTCCAGTGTCTACTCTGGTGGTCTCGTATACGAGTACTCTCAAGAACCTTCCAACTACGGTCTTGTCGAGATTAGTGGTGACAGTGTATCGCCACTGCCAGACTTCGATGTCTTGAAGAGTGCTCTTGCCGGCACCCCTTCGCCGGAAGGTGATGGTGGCTACAACCCTACTGGTGGTGCTTCCGACTGCCCAGCTTACAGCTCGCCCAACTGGCTCGTAAAGTCCGACGCTCTGCCATCCATTCCCGATGGTGCCAAGAAGTACATGACAGCCGGTGCCGGTACTGGCCCAGGTCTTGCCGGTGCTGGCTCTCAAAACGCTGGTGGGGCCTCAACAGGAACTGCCACTGCTGGTAGTGGTGCAGCCACCAACACGGGCTCGTCTGGCACAAACGCCGCCGGCATTCTCCGACCATCCGAATTCTCTTTCGCCCCTCTCGTCTGCGCTGCTGTGGTCGTTGTCTCCAGCATGCTTGGTGCATCTCTGTTGTAAGCGTTTTACAAATGGTGGAAATCGTTCAGGACTGTTTGATTTGTCGTGGAATGGAAAAGCAATGTCATACATACGCAGGTCAAGCTCGCAAGGCGTATTACACCAGCCGGAAGGAGGCCATGTTAGTGACCTAGGTATCAGTTGGTATTAAACATTGGTCATAAACTTGTATCAGCACCATCGCTTAATTGATTACCTTGAAAAGCAAGATCCTGTCCTGACTACTTCCTACCATATTGGTAGTGTGATCTTCGCAAGGTTTCTTCGCTGACACTAACGCCAAGTTAGCCCCCCTTCCACGATTCCCTACCCTTCCCATACAAGGCGGAAAACCTGAATTCCTCTGAGCACCGGTTGACACGATAAATGGCTCTCCGTGAAACGCAAAGCCTAACATAGGGCGCCGTCGTTCTCTGTGCACGGAGCATCACCGCACAAAGACACCCCACAGGCACAGAACGAATTAGGCAAGGCGCATACTCAGTAGGCGATGATATCATTTAGGATAGAGACATGCCTGGCTGTGGTTATGAGGTCAACTAGCTTTGGTTGTGGTTGTGGTTGTGGTTGTGGTTGTGGTTGTGGTTGTGGTTGTGGTTGTGGTTGTGGTTGTGGTTGTGGTTGTGGTTGTGGTTGTGGTTGTGGTTGTAGCTTTAAGAGTGGAAGGGAACGGGAAGGAACGAGGAACGGGAAGGAATGGGTTGGTAGGAGGGAGTGTCTACTATACGGTACGGTATACTGTGAAGACCGGAGATAGGCTGTTGTGTTGAGAGGTATGGGCGTGGATGGATGTATGTAGGTTGCTAGTGACCGGGAGCGGTAAGAGGAAGGAAGGCAGGCTCGAAGGCATGGGCTGAGCGAGTTACAGTATTTACGTGCACGGCAGTGCGTGGCGTAGCATGGCAGGGTTGCGGAATGGAAAGCAGTGCTTGTTCCCAGCACGTGGGGGCTCAACGATGGAAAGGCGAATGGGGTTGTATTCTCCTGGTATTCGACCCAGGTCTTTGCAGCATGTGCTTGCACTTGAGACTCAGAACCGAACTACAGCTCTCCAGTCTTCGACGTGATTTCAACCCCTTTCGACCGATCGATAGATGGCATTTTCTGCCCCGTTGCCATCTCCCAGCCTTCGACGCGTCTCAGCAGGCTACCGTCGGAATACTCGCTGTTCATGGTCAGGTCCACCAGCGGCTGACCGGGCCTTGCACATGCAGCGCTCCTCTTCTTGGTCAGACTGCGCTGCACCGATAGCAACCCAGCGCCGGTGAAGGCTTCGTTTGTGAGGTTCTTTGTGCTCATCTTCCGTTGCGCTGACAATAAGCCGGCGCCTGTGAATGCGTCGTTTGTGTTCTCTATGACACCGGGATTGAGACTGTCATTCGCGAACTTCTTGGTGCTCATCTTACGTGCCAGAAGACCCGTGCCTGTGAATGCATTGTCTGGGTTTTCGAGGTGTGCTACGTTGTCTCCTGCTTGTGCCTTTTTGACACTGAAAGATCGCGCCAGTAGGCCAGTCCCTGTAAAGGCTGCGTCTGTGGTGCTCGGTGCAATCGGTACGTTCTGAGACTCTCTTCGATAATGTCTATTCTGTGATGAAGTCGTTAGCCGCTTCATGGACACGTGGCGCTCTAGGCCAGCCGCTGCCGAACTGTTCCGGGTATGACCAACCACTGTCCCTGACCGCTTGGGACTACACGTCACTTTTGTTTCTGGTTGCTTCGACGGCTCAGGCTCTTTGTCGTACGTGAAGGCGTCGATAGTGAAGTTCAGCAGTGGTTGGAAGGAGCCAAGCTGATATAGTACAGAGTCTCTTGCTTGAGATGTAGATGGTCGAGACTGTACGTGAGGATTTGTAGGTGATGCGGTAGCTGTAGGCTTGAGAATTGGCTTTGATGCGATGCCTTCTCCAAGAATATTGACAAGATACCAGCTCCTCCATGCCTGCGCTGCATTGTACCATTGATCAGCTATTGCTTTGTCGTTGGTCGCAAAGAAGTGCACAAAGTTCTCAGTGCTCTCGAACATGATCGATCGCTCCTGACTCTTGATCGCGAAGCAGATCTTCTTTGGCGGCTTGAGCTTCTTCATCTGCTTCCTGCTCGGCATGTACACATCAAAATCAGACATGTGGAAAGCATTTGCAGCGTTGCCATCATTCTGCTTGATTGAAGCTGTGACTTGGCCGTCCTCCTTGAGTATCATCCAATGCTTTTCCCATTTACCAGGCTTCTGGCTGTGGTAAAGGTTCAGTATGATATGGGATGGCTGTTCTTCAGGCGCGTCTTTCTGTTCGAGTCCGACTGCAGCGCACTCAGACGGAGGCAAGATCATCAGATAATTCTGTGTATCACTGTCCCAGGAGTTCATCACGTCTCGAATGCGCTCATACCGCCTCAGTGGACGCTCCAGTCCAAGTGGATAGTATGTCTCAACGAGGACTGAAGTCCGAGGATTTATGGGCTGTGACATAATGACAGAAGCAGAATTCAGTAGGTCCTTGACAGTGGTCGAGGGTGTGACAGGCAAGGTGATCTTCGACTTGTCGAATCTGACCTCAACTCTCCTTTCGCCTGCATTTACAGCCGAAACAGGAGCATCAATTGACTGTGCTGGTCCATTGACTGCTGTGTTTGGAGGTCCATCGCCAGCTTTGCGTTCAGTTGCTAGCGGTGATTGTGCTTCTCTAGGTCGAGAACGCGTATGGTGGCAGAGACGTTGCTTTAAGCTGGGTCGCTCGGTCCCTTGTGGCGCTGGCCTTACAGGCGACTCGTTTTGTCTGTTTGCAACTCGAGGTCTTCGGTCATCTTGCGATGCTTCACGGCTTGAGTTCTTTACCGCCGACTGCAAGGGTGAGGGCGACTGAGGCGCTGACACAGGTGGAGAGGTATGACTACTTCCAGTGCCTACAGTCCACTTCCTCGTCTTTGATGGCTTCTGTTCCTGTGCCTGCTCCCTGCTCCTTGCCTCTCCTGCAGCATTTGCTCTCTCGGCTTTAGCCTGCTCAGCTCTCTGTTCGGCAAGTTTTGCTTCTGCTCTTTTTTTGCGTTCTCGTCCAACGCGTTCCTGCTGCTGCTTCAGCCTGTCCATTCGATCATATTCGCCTTCAAGTATTAGGCGTGCCTCCTCACGTGCTTGGTCATAAGATCTTCTAGGTGCTGGAGGTCTGTCTTCCCTTTGTACAGAAGTCGTCTTGCTTCTATACCGCGTTGTTCTTCGGGCAGTATTGTGGGAGGTATCTTCATCTCTCGATACATTCTCAATCGCTTGTGGAACCGTGTGCACGGTGTTGACATTCTCTTGCGTGAGTTGCGCAACGGCAACCGGCGCGTCCGCTGAGGTGACTGCTTTAGGTATTGGTTGCGGTCTGTTTGTTACTGGTCTTGCAAGAGATCTTGTCGGCGGCGCAACGTCGCTCTTTAGCGGAACAGGCACATCGTGATGTCGTGATGCTGCCGGTCTTCGGTAGCGGGAAGGCGCCCTGTTGATCTGACCCTTATCTCGTTGATTGACTTCAGGATTCGGAGGAACCTCCGGGATGGGTGGTGCCTTCTCTTCGCGTGCTGCGGCTCTTCTCACGGATAGATATCGTGAAAACCTGGCACCCTGCGCTTGCATAGGTGTTGTCGCGTCTGCGTCCATGTCGACTCAAGTGCTGCGCGACTGCTCCGAGGACGCTTACACGGCAACAATCTGGTGAAGAAGTATTGCGGGCATCAATGCAATAGTTGTAATATTTGGTGGTTGGTTAGGGTGGGTCAAGCTTGTGGAGGACTCTTAACCTTGAAACCCCAAAATGGGTCAATTTAGGCGTGGAATGGAGACCCTGTGGCACCCAAGCTTTGTGCTGCCCTCCCACTTGCCGCGGACCATCATGCCACACATGCGTTGCAGCGTGTTTGGGTCGCCCGTTTTGATTGTTTCATGCGCCCTGACGCAGGCACAAGCGGACTTCGAAATTCATTGGCATAAACAAATTTCCTGGTGATCATGCAGTGTCGCGTGACTGCTCAGATTGCACCGCCCATTTCAAAAAAGGAGTCCAAAGTCTCCTGAACATCGACAGAGGTGCAGTGTTCCTTGTTTGCTCTTTCATCAATGTAGAGGCGAAATAGAACGTCAGCGCTCAACTACCTGGATCACACCTTGCAGTCTGCCGCCTTGACCGTGTACCGGAGCTTCGCCAACCGCAACGCACCAGTGACCGCACACACTCCATGCCACACCTCGAGTCCTGAACTCAGTGAAATTATTACTCTCATCATTCTGTGCGTGGTGTTGGAGACCTTTTTCAAAATCGTGCAAAGAGTATTTCTCACGGTTGCGTCCGCGTTGGCGTTGCTCAAGTCGCATTTGGTCGGACGATAAGCTTGTCGCTCCTGTCGACGCTTCACGATGGTCTTCTGAGACACTGAATGCAGTCGAGGGTTCGCGTGAAGAGGTTGATGAACCCTTACTAATTGGCCTTGCGATGCCCTTGCGGTGATGCGGAGCTGCCGCTTGCGGGTCGGTACCATGTCCTGAAATCAGCCGGTCAAGGTCCCAGTGTCGGAGTTTGGAAAAAGTGTCCCCAGACGACAGAACAGTATGCAGTTCTGGGAAAAGAAGATTCGGCCGCAAGACCCCGAATCGCATATAGAACAAGGTAGAGTGCTCGTTCTTGAATTCGAGTAGCCTGCTGAATGGTGCCTTGATTGTGCTCGTTTCATCCTCTTCTTCAAAAACATCCTCGTCGACGCATGCTCTCGCTTTTCTCATAAAGCCATTCCGCGTTTCAAGATGCTCCAGGGACTTCGGAGCTGTGGAGGCTGGTGGAGGGGGGAGCGTTGAATCGAAACCCGTCATTCGCCAAAGCACGATCTTGTGCTCTTTTGCCGCTTTCGACAACACAAAATCATCCCAGAACATAACTGCGTCAACATACTCAGCATGAATGGCTGCGCTAATAAAGTGAGGATAGTAGATGATGCGTACTTCTTCGGAGCTGCGCTTTCGGCCCTCTTTCGAGATTTCATACCAGAAGGAGGATTGAGGGTCGAGATCGGGAATCGTCCACACGCATATCTTGTGGTCGAACCCGCCTGATACCAAATAGCGGCCGCAGTCGTGCCAGCTAATGCTCAAGAGTCCCTCCTTGTGGGCGAGACTGTGACCACATATGACGATGCAGGTAGACAACGCCTTGTTAGAAGCTCTGCGAAGGTCCCAAATGCGTACACTGCCATCGATGGAAGCACTTGCAATTATCCAAGGGTACAATGGATGCGTTGCGAGATCATTCACAACTCCAACACCATGACCGACCAGGGTGAACAATAGCTCGCCGGTCATTGGCTTGATAATCTGAACATGGCCGCTCTCTCCTGCAATGGCGAGTAAGGGCTCGTCTTGCTCCAGGTAGCACCAAGTGCAGCAGTTGATACAGTTGATGGAGTTGATAGTGTCTTCGTCTCTACTGTAGGTCGCAACAATCCTCAGACGTGAGTTTTCCTCGTCCGTCAATTGACACACGTGGACCACAAAGCTACCAACGATAGCAAGAATGGTAGGATCGTCTCGTTCGACAAGGTAAGGATAGAATTTCACATCCCAGAATTGACTTTCACTTCCCCTAATGATGGTACAATTCTTAGGCAATGCGAATGCCGGACGAGTAGCAGGAGTGCGAGCCATGACGAGAGTGATCAAGCAGTTTTTTCTTGAATAAAAGACAGTAGGTACGCATGTTGGTCAGAACAAAATGGTGAGGGCAGTCTGGGACAATGGAGGAACGACTGAGTACATGGCCCCCTGCGCCGTCTAGTCAGCCACAGTACCTTGTGTATGGACCCTATGAGTGCAAATGGAATTAAAAGTTCAATCTACCGATCCTGACCCTTTCCAATGAAGATTGCAAGAAGAAAGGCGCGCGCAGTACAATAAGATGATAGGGTCACGTGATAGCAGGGCGGGCTACGAGTACCGTACAACACAGAACTAGTTCGTTCTCGAAGCAGATTCGTTGTCTTTCATTATATATGTTGATGCCCGGCTGTTCCAAGTATGCTTACCACCTGCTTCACACCGCAGTCTCGAAATCAACACTGTGATGCAATCTTGCTCTTCCAACCATCAGAGGACGTTTGACTTTTGGCTCCCCCGTCATAATACCACACAATGCTGGCTCCAGCTGCATCACTTCGATCCACTTCCTCCGACATGTCCGACGTACCCTCAGGTAAGCCTGTCAAAATTCCCATGGTCCAGATTTCTTCACCCACTCTTTGAATGTTTCTGTCTTCAAACCAAGCGGCTCAAGCACCTTATTACTCTCTGCTTGCTTTGTCTCCGCTCCCTTGCCGTAGTAAGAAAAGTCCCGGATCAGGACCATGTTCTGGACCAATTCTTCTGCTATCTTCTGTGGCATACCTTGTCCGAATGCATTCAGGGCGTCTTCTTCGGACAAAGAGTTGAATTTGACCTCTCGGCCGATGACCTCTGACATGTCAGCGACTATCTTCGCCGGTGTCGCCCACTCGCTGACAGCTTGGATAAATCGGCCATCTAGCTCAGCGGGATCATGATAGCCTAAGATGCCGCCCACAAAGGTACCAGTGTCTTGGGCTGCATCAAACAGTGCGACTTTAGTATTCTCAGCATCCCACGGAAGCGAGATCGTGGGTGTCCCGTCGTTGACCTGCGGGATGGAACGGGTCATGCCCTTCAAGTTCGACATATAGAAACCAGGCATGAAGTAAGTAGCGATCATCGATGCGGACTTCTTGATGTTTTCGATGTACATGGCGACTTCGTGTTTGCTCTCGAAGTGCTCGACCTTTTTGAGCGCACCACCTGACAGCTCGGTAACATTGGGCAAAGCACTCCAAACCAGGTGCTTCACATCAGCAGAGACGCAGGCATCGGCAATTGCTTTGCCCTGGGATACCTCGACCTCCCGAGAAGCAGATTCCCAGTAATTCGTCACACCAAAGACAGCATATGAGCCTTTCACTGCCTCCGACAGGCTTTGAGGGTCATTCATGTCTGCATTTTTGAGGTCAACGCCTTGTAATGCCAGAGATTGCGCCTTTGGTGAGGATGTGTTGCGGGTGATCGCTCTAACGGAGAACTGCTGGGACAGGGTAGAATTCGATAGCAGTGTGCTGACCACGGCTCCACCTTGGTTGCCAGTTGCGCCGAAGACAGTGACCAGTCTTTTCGCCATAATGCTCAGTACGCGTGATACTGGTTCGTTTTGCTTGATCTGGAAGTTGGGTTCGTTGTTCTAAGCTGTTTGCCAGTGTGGTATAGTTCGATGGTTGTGGTTTGGAAGCTTGCGAGGCAGAGGCAGTCTTTTAAGCCCTTCCATATTGTCCCTTGAATGTGCCAGCTGTAGCATTGTCCGTGCTGACTCAACTAGTGCTGTAGGTTCCTGGAGTGGACGTGCGTTCTTCTGCTAGTCTGGTTGCCTAATTGGGAAGGCGAAGCTCTGCGTACATAAGCAAACCTCTGGGGATTAGTGCTCTGCCAGCTGCAACACTTGGCAGATTGGTAAGTCGGGCCCCGCTTCTTCTGCAGTGAGAAGACAGTATGCCGGAGTGGATGCAGCACATGCCTTGAGATTGATCCTAAAGCATGATTCTGCAGGCCCATCGGGTACGAGACGATCACCGAGCCGAGTTCAGCAAGTTTGCTTGCATGGCTCTCATCGGCGCTTCAAACACCAAATTAATCATCCAGCGGCGAATTTCACCTACAGGGATGGCGAGCGGAAGACAGTTGGGCACAACGAAGCGGTCGTAAGCATAATGAGAATCCGTAGTGTGGTAATAGCTAACAAGAGAATTACCTACAACATTCCTGACAATATCAGGCTCCAGGGCATGTGTAGAATATTCAGTCTGGTGAGCGCATCGTAACCCAGGAACGCGTCAGGATGCTAGGCGTCCTGAGTGTCGCATAGTCCGTCGCGACGACAGGCAGTCCAGAGCGCGTGTGAGAACGGCTGTAACAACGTGACACAGTATGACGAGTAAAGCTGTGGGATAAAATGATTGCCCAACTACCTAGGTAGCGAATTCACAATTAGTAATCGCCGCTATCGGGTGTCCCGATTGGCTGTCTCGGCTTCTGTTTGTACTACTACCGAAAGAAGCAAGATGTTTACCTCCATGATGCGCCTACCATCGGGCGATACCACGACATCACCTTCACGTGTCGCATTGCATATGCTCAGAAGCCAGCGACACCAAGATGGCATCAATCGAGCGCATTGCTGATATCTTCGCCGACGCCCAGGATTCCAGTATCAATCACAAGTCGCTCACCAAGCGCCTTCGCAGAATTGAAGCCAAAAACGAAAACAACCGCTCGCGTTTCGAAGAGCAAGTCAAATCCTGCGCAATACGATGTCTAGAAGTTACGAAGTCTGAGAGGGCAGGCCAGAATATCGTCAAATTCCTCTGTAGCTACTGCGCTGCAACACAGAACCAAGAGCACGAAAACGAAGAAGAAGATGGCACCAACATTACAAACCAACTCATGGTGGCCCTATTACCATATATGAGCGTCAAAGACAAAGTAATCCGCTACAGGGCGACGCAGATCGTGTCGCAGCTTATGGGCATTGTCCAGGAGATCGAAGATGAACTTTACCAAGCCATTCGCCATGAATTGGGGAAGCGAGTACGCGACAAAGTGCCTGCTATCCGCCTTGAAGCAGTCTGTGCACTGGGTAGACTGCTAGAGAATGAGATGGACGAAGAAGCTCAGGCTGCGGAGAAAGAGCGAGATGAGGACGAGGAGATGCTGGACGAAGACGAGGAGCCAGAGTCGACAGGTCTGCTTGACAAGCTGCTGGATGTGCTGCAGAACGATACGAATGCTGAGGTTCGAAGGGCACTCCTGCTGAATCTGCCCATCGAGCCAAAGACCCTGCCCTATCTCCTGGAACGGGCGCGAGACAAAGATGCAGGTGTGAGGACGTCGCTCTATGCTAAACTGGTCCCCAATTTAGGTGACTTCCGGCACTTAAGTTTGAGCATGCGAGAGAAGCTGTTGCGATGGGGCCTACGCGATCGAGACGAACGGGTCAGAAAGGCAGCAGTAAAGATGTTCGCCACTATGTGGATTGAGCAGATTGCGAGGACGTTGCAACAGACAGACGCTGACCAAGAGGAAAGGCTACCCAAGAAGAAGAAAGGGGAAGTTTATAAGGCAGACACGGCAGCCCTAGTCGAGCTGCTGGAACGGATAGATATTCTCAACGCTGGGCAGGATGACGGCGTTGGACTAGAGGCCATGAAAGAGTTCTGGTCATTGAGGCCTGACTACTTTCGCGTCGTCTCTTTTGAAGACTCTTTCTGGACCGATCTCAGTGCCGAATCAGCATTCATGGCGAGATCATTCTATGACTACTGCTCAAAGAACCCCGACGCACAGAGACAAGCAGAAGATGACCAGAAGTTCCCTGAAGTAACAAGATTCGGCTTCCACCTTCAGAGAGAATTGAACCGGGCCCTGGAATTGCGCGGCAGCGTAGAAGAAGAGGTCGAGGAAGAGACCTTAGCCGAGCAAGACTTCATTGCCGAACAGCTGCTGCATATTGCACACACCCTCGATTACACCGATGAGATCGGCCGGAGGAAAATGCACGGCCTGCTACGGCAGATGCTCCCAGTGCCTGACCTGCCCGACGAGATCACTAGGCTGGCCATTGAAACACTCCGCCTAACCTGCACGTCCGACGTGGCAGGCGAGAAAGAATTCATCTTCGTTGTGCAGGAAGCCATAGCAGAAGTCCACGACTCCCTCAATGACAATGAAGACGAAGAACAAGACAACGGCACCAACAGAGAACAATCACCAGCGGACGACGAGTCCTTCGTCTCAGCACACTCCGAACTATCGACCCGAAGCGACGCAACAGCACGACAGAAGCCCTCGAAACTCGACAAGAAGCTAGCAAAAATGACACCAGAGGAGCAGGAAGACTATCAGTTAAGAACGCTATTGGTCCAGCTCAAATGCCTCAACATAGCACACACCATGCTCCAGAACATAACATCCGACTTCTCGACCAACGTCAGTCTCGAGACCATGCTCAACACCCTCATCATCCCAGCCATTCAATCACGCGAAGCTCCACTCCGCGAACGCGCCATCGAGTGCCTCGGTCTCGCCTGCCTGTTGTCCCCCAGCCTAGCACACGACAACCACGAAATGTTCGTGTACTGCATGAAGAAAGGCCACGAAGAGCTGAGGATGCAATGCCTCAAGATCCTCTGTGACTGTGCCGTCACACACAACAAGGACGGAGGCCTAGATCTGAAGCCTTTCGTCGAAGCATTCGGATACAGTGCTGAGGTCCAACTGTGCGCAACAACATGTATCGCAAAACTGATGATGTGTGGGTTTTACAAGCCGGCCCTCAAGACGGCCGAGGGCGGCGAAGAACAGGAACAGGAACGGGAAGGGGATGAGGCCGTCGAGGTCTTCGAGAATGCTATTGAGGAAGCTACGCAGTGTGGGACGAGGGGTTGCGAGCTGTTGGCTAAGGTTAAGGCTGCGCTAGTTGCAGACGCGCAGGGGAAGGGGCAGGTGGAGGGGGACAGACGGCAGAGTTGAGCTCTCCTGTCTTTGAAGAGATGCCCATGAATTGTACGAGTTATGCAGCTTTTAGCGTGGAGGATCCCGTGTTGGGAATGGCGAACAGATCTGGATAGGATATTTTGTTAAACCTCTGGTGGTCTGTAATCACGATGATCCTACTACAGGATACCCTGCTTCTGCAGATCGAGGTAAATCCTCTCAGGCATTACATTGCCCTCACCATCCTCCATCTGCACCACCGAATCATCCTGTACATCCTTGTCTCTCTTCTCCTTCTTCAACTTCTCCCACAGATTCAGCGCATCCTGGATCCCTGTGATCTCCCTGAACAGACTCAGTCCGCCCATCGCCGCAGAGCCCGTTATACCCAGACACTTCAGCCCGTAGATATGTCTCTGCTCCGAGAAGTGCTTGTCGAACGCTCGTCGGCCCATGTACACGAAGTTTCCGCATATTTCACATGTGAACTCTACACCCAGGCCGTGCAGTTTGTACAGCCAGTAGGGTATCGGCTTGCCATCCCATGCCAGCGGTAATTTCAGCGGGTTGTAGATGCGCTCTGATGTGTCTGATTTCGCGTCCTCGTCATCGGAGTCGTCGCCACGGTTGTTCGCTGCGGCAACAGCTGCGTTGTCTTCGGCGAACAGGGTGTCGAGTTCGGATTGTCGTTCTCTTTCTGTCATGCCTTGTTTGCGCTCGACGTTGACGCGGGTATTGCTGCGCTCGTTGGAGAGGAGATCCGTGAGCGCTCGAATGCGGTGTTCGTGGGAGGCGATGAGACGTTCCTTGAGGTTGCCGCCTGCAGGTGCAGGGGCAGATGCCGGTGTTGGAGCGCTGCCGTTTGTGGTTGGGCCTGCGCCTGCCGCTGCTTTGGCTTCGGCATTGCGCTTGTGTTTCTTTCCTGGCAGGTGGGCGTTGTAGACGTTCTGGTTGTTGAACTCTTTCTCGCAGTCTGCGCACCACACGCCCTCACCTGTGCCTTCTGTCTGCGGGCCGGATGTGGCTGCTGCTCCGTTCTGCGCTGTCTCTTTCGTCCAGCCAGGGACTTTGCCTGCTTCCCAATCTGTGTCGAAGTCGCGATCTATCTTTTGGAACAGCTTTGCTAGATCGTCAAGCGGTCTTGTCCTTCGGACATATCCTTCTAGGTAGCTTGCTAAGTCTCCAACATATTTTAGGTATCTGTCGTTGACTTTATTCTGCCTCTTGATCGGCATCCGCGGCGGCTCGAAAGCATCAAAGTTGTCCAGGTATTGTAAGTATGAGAGCCTCTTCACATTCGGTAGATTGAGGTAGTCCTCATGTCGTGCAACGAGATCCAAGAACCGGCCATTAGACTCTTCACCAGTGAACATGTTGTCTGTCTCTGAGACAATGACTTCGCCCTCGTCAGGCTTCCGTCGCTTGTAGGCGCGCTCAAGGTTCTCGACTGGTTCGTTGGGATATCTTCTGTGGAAATCCTTGATTTGCTCATACTGCTTGTAGAAGTCTTCGAATGGGTCACCCGCTGACAGGGACTGCCTTTCTTTTGCTAGCCCGCCATCTCTGTCCCGGTATATGTCTAGCAGCCTTTTAGACTGTTCTTGTATTCTGGTTAGGAAGCCATCGATCTGGTGGTCTCTGTTTAATCTGTCTTTGATATTTCGTGGGTCTTCGCCCGCTCGTTCTGTGATTGCTTGTTCAAGGCGCTCGAGATCTTCGTGGATGAAGCGCTGGTCCTCGAGGGGCATGGTGACAGAGTCTGTGTATTACGCGACAGCCAGTAGGATACGGGGGAAAGTCGTATTTCCTGTCTCGGTCCAAATCTCAAGTAAAATGGATCAGTACTAACCGACGCTACTGTAGGTACGCTACGGAGTAACGAAAAGACCTGATGTGCACTGATACTGAAAGGGAGTTAGGCGAGACCCTTTACAGGTGAGCTAACTTACACGCCAGCTCATTTCGGCCATGTACATAGGCGGTGTTACTGTCTTACACAGGTCGAGAGAGCTGATAATCATATCAGGTGCGATGTTAGATAGCAATATCGAGGTTCAACAATGAGACAGTACCAAGGTGCCATTGGCCCAATGCCCTGCAGGAGAAAGCCTCCCGTCACAAGCCTGGCAGAGACCTCCGATCAAACATTGCCTGCCCTTCGCACGTCAGACTACCAAGGCTGCCACCCTAACCTTTACCTCCACGTATCATTCACTACCTCACTAGTTTCGCAAGTCCTAGACACAGTGTGGCTTCGATTGGGATCGGTCTCCCACGTGATCTGCCCATCACTTCCTACTCTGTAGTACTTGTACTGAAAGCTTATCCCCACTGCGAAGGTCACACTCACATACCACAAATTGTTGTCGTTTGAGTACTTGTCAGCTGAAAGTGCAATGCGGCTGCTGCTATCTGTGTTCCAACCTCCGAGCTGTGGAATCGAGCCGGTGATGAAGACATTCTCGCCGTAAATTGTTGTTGCAATTTCGTTGAATGTGACTGCGACCGCCGTGGCTATTGGACAGGATGTGCTAGACGTGATTGTGGTGCCAGCATGTGTTGTGGTCGCGGTTGTGACTGATGTGCCAGTGGGGAATGAGGTTGCCGTAACGGAGCTGTAAGTACCGGTTGCTGAAGATGCAAGGCATTGGGACGGCAAGACGTTGGCACCGGCTGTGAGCCATGATGCTGGCACATTACCGTTGCGTCGGTCATTGGCTGTGAGCAGAGCCGCGTAAGACCAGGTCAGATCTCCAGCGCTAAGTGGGCTGCCGTCCGCTTTGGAGTATTGCTCTGCAAGCGCGCCATTGGAGGAAGTGTAGTTCTGTACGACGGACATGAAACCATCTGCATAGCTCTTGACGGCAGCCGTGAGTGACGTGAATGTGGCGGAGTCCGATGTGTATATGCCAGAGGTTGTGCCAGGTAGTAGGTCTTGAAAGAATGGTGCGTTTACGGTGTCCACTGTGATGCTGCCAACTTTGTCCCATTGGTAGAGCGCATCGTACAATTGCTCAGCTGCGGCAGTCGTCGCCAGATACCATGGATTGCCGTTCTGGTAAACATCCTCGCTATACCGGCCGACTGCGACAGCTTGGCCTTGAGCAATACCACTGTTGATGCTGTAGATCGATCGGAAGGAGTCCGTGACTTGCTTGTGGTTTGCAAGAGCACGAGATGAACATGGTTGGAAAGTTCGGTCGTCGCAGGTCGCAGTGGGGTCGAAGTTGTGGATCGACGTCAAGATCGAGTTAGCATCCTTGCCGGTCCGTCCAACATTGGTATTGATGTTTGCATTGACGTATTGACCCGTCCAGAACGACTGTAGGAAGCACAAGAGTTGCGGCGCCTGCGAATCGCAGTAGGAACATGACTGGCCTATCGAAGCAGCAAGTGCGCTGCCCTCAACCAGAGCTCGATGTGATGCTGCTATTGTAAAGAAGGAACTGCCATTGACTTCTTCCCAGAGGTCAAACCCGGTTTGGTTCCAATACTGTGCAGTGTAGGATAGATCGTTCCGAACTAAAGGCCAGACGAGGTCGATTACAGTCGAGATTCGTCCAGCAGACACCAGATACTTAGCGTAAGCAATCATGGCAGTAGCTCGAAGGGGCGGTCCATCACGTTGAGGACGGCCCCAATTTCCAGTGAAGGCAGTCTCATCCACGTTAAATTTCGGTTCGCCGAGTCCTTGACCATCACTGAGGGTACTTGATGGACCATCGAGACCTTGTATGACTGCTTGAGCTCCAATGTAGTCTGTGATGTGCGTCTCAAGTGCGGCGTCACCGGCAATGAACTCATCTACCAGCAGCTTGAAGACGAGGGCGGCATCTCGGGTCCAAGTATAGAAGTCTGTAAGACGGATTAGGTGCCATGAAGACCGCAACGGGGGAGCTACCAACATGGGGGATCGTTCTGACTTGGACTGGCAACCACAATACCGGCTTTTGCTCCCACAGCCTTAGCTCCTCCAGCACCAATATTGTCAAGAACGCCTTGTAGAGCTATGGGACTTTCAGAGGTAAGCCATACATCGAGGGAACTGCTTGCTTGACGTTTGCCCTGTACTGGTGAACCCGCTATAGACGTCAAGGAAGTGGCGAGGACAAGCAGCTTCTTCAAACTTAGCATCGTCGGAAGAATTGCTGTGGTTGCATTCTGAAAGATCGAAATGTCAGCTCAGGTGCCGCGCCAACGGTCTTTATGCACTATCGTGGTCTAGAGTCAATTTGAAGCTCGCTCGGAGGCTAATCGTGATGAGGCAGCTCCTTTCGTAGTCCTTGCCAAGTAACAGGTTGGAAGCTGGGGTTTAGCAAGGGTGCGGTGGTCTGTCGTGCATGTGCAGAAGAAGGAACTTCGTGGCCGGGGTTGAGCGAGAACCTACATATGATGCCGTCCAGCCTTCAGTCAGAAACGAAGCGACCAAGGGACTGTGGTAAGATGACCTTGATGGTACTCAGTATGGATACCAAAGTTCGAAGTGCAGTAGAGTTTGTAGGTACGCATTAGGAAGGTATGAATAGCATGTGCGATTCAATTGCTGTGGGAGTGACGCTATCGTGATCAGGTACGGCGGCGGGTGGTTCCCTGTAGTAGCAGGACACCTGCGCCACATCGTTTGTTTGCTTCAGAAGCAGAGCCTCAGACGCTGACAAGATCGAAAACGGTCGACATCCGCATGATGTCCTCGTTCAGATTTGCATCGCTGCCCGCGATGTGTACCGTATACGCTACCCTGAGGCTTGCATCTTCAGCGCGGATGTGTTTGTGAATCGCCAGAAGCGTGATCGGGTACTCATAGATGCTCCTCAAGTGGACAAATCATAGTTCACAGTGCTGTACTCCTTGGAAGCAGCAAATTTGACCTTACCAGATACGCAGAAGAAGCTCCATTTTGAATGTCTCACGGACAAGAAAGGCCTTGCGAATGTACCACTCTGCGGATGACCTCGTCGTGGTGGCAGTGGACTCTGCTTGAGATGAGCTTCATGTGCTCGTGATAGAAGATGTCCAATGATGCTAATTTCGAATTCCTTCACTTGGATCATGGAGCTGCTAGAGCGTTGCGGGACAGTCTCCACTTGTCAATCGAGACGCTTATCCCGAACTGGTTAGTCCTAGTTCCAGGAGATCAAGGTCCGTACAACGAGAAGACCTCACCGACGTCCATCGCCGTCGTGGCCGAATCCTCTGGACCTCAGAGGTTGGTCATAGCACGTTGGGACCATTGTCTTCTCTTGTCCATATTGCTCGCCGTCGAGGCTCGATCACACAGCGGAAAGCAAAAAGTACGATCGAAGGCAATACCCATTCACAGGGCACCCTCATGTAGCAGCGTGTGCGAGCAGGTAAAAATGGTCCAACACCAGAGGTCGAGCCGTGATAGCGAGCAGTTACCAAACAGACCCACCCTTGCCGCTAAATTCGCGAAGTATTCTGTTCTTGTTTCACAGCACGCTCAAATGCGATGTTTTCAGCTGCAGAACCTACCGTGGGGCGGCTGGCCCATCCACATTCATGGCTCTCCCACGAGCTTGTTCGAGGACTGCGAACGCCATGCGCAGCGTTACTATCTACGTCTTTCTACTTGCAAGGCTGACACAGTGTACCCGTCAAGCTCGTTTGCTTGGCGCTCGTATCCTCGTATTCTAGTCAACTGAATTTACAACTGACGAATGCCCAGCTAAAACACGCCCTTGTTTTGGCATGCATCTAGAGGTGCTTCATCTGCACTCTCTTGAACTCACGAACAACATGCTAGGAATTCTGTCTGCGATTTCTGCTGTTCACTTCGAAGAGTGCTATCGTGAGTCTTTCGTACCAGTTCAATATGGCCCAACAGGTCATTGTCCGATGTCATTGTGGTCAACTCACCGAAACGGTCCAACTTCGTGATAAAATTCCGCTGCCTGGACCACTCTGCCATTGCAACATCTGCCGTCATGTCACTGGCGCAATGACATTTAGCGGAGTCAGCCTCTTATCGCCTCCGGCTGAATTGTTCACGGAGAAACTGATCAAATACGCTACTTCTGACAAGATCGTCAGATACTTCTGTGGGACTTGCGGATCTCATGTCTGTTACTACGCTGTGAAGGACGACAGATGGGCAGTCTGTCCTGGTGCTATTGACGAAGTGCTAGGCGAGTACAGTGGGAAGCTCGAGAAGTACACAGGACACGAATTTGTCGCAGACACGCTTGACGGGGGCTTCTCCAGGTGCATCCCAGACATACCAAGCTACATGGAGGACGATGGTGCCACGCCTAGCACCGATCTGAAGGATGACTTGCAGAAGCTGGGACTTGCCCGTTCTGGCAATGCCGGTCAAGGAACAGTGGAAGCCAAGTGCCATTGTGGACAAGTCAATTTCTCCATTAAACCTGCAGAACATGGGCAAGTTCAACCTCCGTCTTCAGCACGTTCTACTGACATATTTCTGCAGCAAGAAATGGGAAGCTGGCATATGTGCTTGTCGGTCCTGTCGACTTTCTTTTAGCCAGTCGATCGTCGCATGGGCCTTGAACGTTCCGCACGATAGAGTCGTGTGGTCCAACGGCAGTGTGTTTGACGGCACCCCACGCCAGTCACTCAAAGTATTTAAGAGTTCTGGTGATGTCCAGCGTCATTTCTGCTCGAAATGTGGAGCTTCGGTCTTCTACGACATCGCGAAAGAGCCAGAGACGGTGGACGTTGCATTTGGGGTTCTGCGTGCAAAGGATGGTAGTCTCGCGAGATCGTTCTTCGAGTGGGACACGGAGAAAGTTCACCATCTAGAAGACGCTGTTGATAAAGATTTGCTCACGTTGGTTAAGGACAATCTGGCAGCTCTGAAGGAGGTGTAATAATGCCTAGTAGACTTCTACCCGCCTCAAAACCCAGCAGTAAGCTACTGTAAGGGTCCATGAAGCTCTGCTTGCCAAAAGTTCATGGAAATCGTACCAAGTACTAAGCTTTTTGACGCGTCTCTCACAACGCGTCGCGAGGCACTAACTTAGAAGCAGCCCACTATGGACGTAGTCAACGTCAGGCAACTTGCGCCCTAGGCCGTTGAACGACAATATGCCTCGAGAGATTATAACAATACAGGCAGGCCAGTGCGGCAACTCAATAGCGTCCCAGTTCTGGCAGCACCTATGTCTCGAACATGGCATCTCACGCGATGGAAACCTCGAAGACTTCGCAACAGAGGGCAATGACCGCAAAGATGTCTTCTTCTACCAGAGCGACGACACCAGATACGTGCCGAGAGCGATCTTGGTCGACCTCGAACCACGAGTGCTGAACAGCATACAGGCAGGCCCATACAAGAACATATACAACCCGGAGAACTTCTTCCTGGGCGAACAAGGGTCAGGCGCAGGAAACAATTGGGCAGCAGGCTACGCAGCAGGAGATAGAGTGCAAGAAGAGATCTTCGACATGATAGACCGAGAAGCCGACGGCAGCGACTCCCTCGAAGGCTTCATGCTCCTCCACTCCATCGCAGGCGGCACAGGCTCAGGGCTGGGCTCCTACCTGCTCGAGCGCATGAACGACCGCTTCCCGAAGAAGATAATACAAACATACTCCGTCTTCCCGGACACGGCAACAGGCGGCGACGTCGTCGTGAACCCCTACAACAGTCTCCTCTCCCTGCGCCGACTCACACAGAACGCCGACAGCGTGGTAGTCCTCGACAACGGAGCCCTCACCCGCATCGCAGCCGACCGCCTGCACGTCCAAGAGCCGTCGTTCCAGCAGGTGAACCAACTAGTGAGCACAGTCATGTCCGCCAGTACCACCACCCTCCGCTACCCAGGCTACATGCACAACGACCTCGTCGGCATCATCGCCTCCCTCATACCCACCCCGCGCTGTCACTTCCTCACAACAGCATATACCCCCTTCACAGGCGACAACATCGACCAGGCAAAGACGGTGCGCAAAACCACAGTGCTCGAAGTCATGCGTCGACTGCTACAGCCGAAGAACAGGATGGTCTCAATCACACCTTCAAAGTCAAGCTGCTACATCTCCATCCTGAACATAATACAAGGTGAGGCAGATCCCACAGACGTGCACAAGTCACTCCTAAGAATACGAGAACGACGGATGGCGACATTCATCCCCTGGGGTCCGGCCTCGATACAAGTGGCATTGACGAAGAAGAGTCCGTACTTGCAAAACACGCATCGGGTGTCTGGGTTGATGTTGGCAAATCATACAAGTGTCGCTACGCTGTTTAGGAGGATAGTGGTTCAGTACGAGAAGATGAGGAAGAGAAATGCGTATTTAGAGCAATATAAGAAGGAAGCACCGTTTTCCGATGGGTTGGGCGAGTTCGACGAGGCCAAGGAAGTGGTCAATGGCTTGATCGCTGAGTACGAGGCGGCCGAACGGGATGATTATCTGGATCCTGACGCTGGGACAGGTGGCCAGGGAACATGAGTTAGGACGAATAGGTGTTTTCCACACATCACAGCAGATGATTGATGATTGAATGATCAACAGCACAGATCTGCATGCATGGTGTCCCCGTGAAGCTGTAGAGCTAATCTAGATGAGAGTCCGTAACCGCGACCCCATTAGCATGAGTCCTGGCCTCCTCTTGTTCCCCAATCTAGTCTCTGTTCGTCATCGCTGCGCTGTCGCAGGTGCTCAACCAGCCTATTAGTCGAATCCGCAGTCTGAATCGACTTTCTGTGTCTCTTCCGCCCCCTTGTTCAGTCGCATTGCCTCCATGAGTTCTGCGAATGTCATTCTCTGCCTTGGCTTCCGCTCTTTTGCTGTCTCCTTCGGCGTCGACATCACCATTTCAAGACCATGAATCTGCGTTTGTGTCAGACCTCTGCCGTCGGTATTGACGCAACTGATTTTGACGTTGCTGATTCCTCGCAGGTAATCATCGAAGAAATTCAATAGCTGACCACGCCATTTGTGTAAGCTGTACCTATCTTCTATGAACGTCATTTCATAGTTCGGGGGGTCCCTTCCATTGCGGTAACGTAGTGCGATATTCGTCCAACCATCGAGCGCTATACTGAGTCTGCCAAGCTGGTGATATGGCTGAATGTGCTTCGCGAAAACGCTGTACCATCTCTCTTCTGTGCACATGTCCTCAAAGACGCATGGATCAATCTTGCTTCGTGCACTTTCGATGTCGTAGAAGTTATGACCAACTGCTCGCGATTTGTGCCAATCTGTGCCGATGTGTAATGTTAGATCTCTGACCAGGGAGGTGTTCTGAAGCCCGATGCGTTGTAGCCACTAACCACAGGCATCTGGATCGTCGAAGAAGAATCTAGTTCGCCCATAAAAGAGGCGTGTGCCGACCTGGTGGAACGCTCTGCTCGTTCTGAAGACAGAAAGGTCGATATTTTCGTTTTGAATCACACCATCGTCGTCGTTCGGTTCCGAGCGGATGCCGTAGCGCAGCATACCTTTCATGTATAATGGTCTGATCTCTCGGCTCCGGGCAGGCAGGACATAACCAAGAATGACCGTAAAGAGTTCTGTACTGAGAGACTCTATAGGTCCCCCGTTGGCCGAGATTGATAGAGGTGTGTGAGCTGAGGGACCATCGGCCTGATGCGATAGGACAGATGTATCATGGTCGGGTGCTGTTTCTAAGGTGAGCTTGGTCGGTAGTGCTGGTGAAGGTAGAGGTGATGTTGTAGCCTCGATAGGATCGGCCGCTGAGGGTGGTGGCGATGGTAGCCGTCTCTGCTGACTGATTTTATCCATAGGCAGCTGCTCGCGCTCCTTCTTTTGTTTCTTGCGCAGTCTTCTCTTTCGATTCTTGGACAGCTGCGAGTAGAGAGAAGTCGCAGTAAGTCCTGACTCCGCAGGAGGAGTCGGTAACTGTTTCTTAGCCCGTGACTGTCCTGTAGTACTTTCTTCGTCAAATGCGTGAGGTCTTTTCCGCTTTAGTTGCTGGCGCTGGAACCCACCAGGTTTCTGAGGTATTTTGAAAGGTGTTACACAGGGTCTCTTTGCGGCAGGGGCGGAGTCAGATGTTTGTTGGTCAGCCTCGAATCCTCTCTTGCGGTCTTCCTGACAATTCTTCACATCAGTCAAGAAAGACCTGACGTTTTCTGTAGGCGGACGACGACCATACGTTCTGCGCGGTTGCGACATTTGTGTTGCGACAATTGATGGAGACCACCTGAATGACTTTGTGATTGCGAATTAAATGTTTGAAGACGGTGTTTGCTTTCAAAATAACGCGCCAGAGGACTTTCACTTCTAACCGCGGTGCTTTTTGAACCCAGTCTGTACTGTAGAGCCTGCCTCCACGTCCTCCTTCACCTTGTCATCGGCCGAGACTAGTTTGGGTATGAGATCGACGACCTGGTCAACTAGAGCTTGTGGAATGACCACGACTCCCTCTAGAGGGTCGCAGAAGACGATGTCCCCTGGTGATATGGACACGTCTTTGATGCTGATGGTAACGTTGCGAGCATAAACCTTTGCTTCTGCCCCTACTCCAACCGTCGATCTACCGGAAGCCCAGATCTGTTTGTGATATGCATTAGTGAGAGGAGCTTCCACATACGAGCCAGTGTTGTCGATGCGGATGGAAATGCATAAACCAAGGCGACTAGGAGTTAGAGAAAATGCATATGCCAATATTGGCCATGTCGTGGAAGAGGAAAGTGCCAGCTGCGACACTTGAAAATCACTTACCGGAAGGCCAGATGATTTCAATTCAGCAAGATCTCGAACGCGACCGCCAACAACACAACCTCGAACACCTCGAACCTTCATTCTGCTAGCCATTATTCCTCCAATTGCAGCGCATATTTGGTGAGGAGGTTGTTCGATCACTAAGACAGTATCTTCCTCGGTTTCGTCTACCCAGTGACTTGCTTTTGGAATTGCATTTGGGTCATCTAATGACAATGACTGAGTCTGATCTGACTTATCAATCAGCTTGAGGGTGCTTACTCGCGCTACCACCTTGTGCTGGTCCGAATACATCGGCAAGAAAGGCGAGGAAGGCGCGTAGGGTACTAGTAGTCCTCATCAGGCAAGTAAGGCAGCTAGATCTAGACGTTGCTCACCGATGTCAGCTAGGTAGCCAGCTTTCGCCGGTTTGCCAGGAGCTGGCGTTTCAAGTTTGAGCAAAGCATCCGAAACCTGCTGCTGGTCAACATCGTCCTGACCTTCAGCCGATTTTCGCTACCGACATCACATGCTGAGAAGTCCTTGAGAAACTCGATTTGTTCTTGCAAAGAACTCAACATAGCGGCTCGAGTTGTGGTAAGCTGACGGAAGCGACACCGGATCGACTGTGCCACAGGTGCTCGCAAGGAGAATTTTGTTATGCGTTGCATCAAGCTCAACAAGTATAGCACTTACTCATCACCGTGACAGCCTCAGAATCTGCTCTGATATTTGGACCACGTTCTATATACCACTGCAGCTGTGAAGATCTACTACTCCAAATCGCAGTGGGTGGATCTCCGGCCAAGAACCGACAAGCTCGGTTCTCTCTATCCATGAGTCTCGTGAGTCCGCGAGCTCCAGTACGACTACACAAGCAAGAACAGCAACAAGGGTTCCCTTGGGATTCATCCGGAGCCTCGGATCTAGACACTCGGGTTCGTACAAGTCTGGAACTAGCACTGATGCACACCTGCCGCCCTTCCTGAGATGTTTGAGCAACTGATGATGCATACAATGACGTGCTCGTATCAGGTCAAGCTCAATCTGAGTAAAGAAGCAAGTGTGAGCGATCACGCACAAGAATGCACATTATCTCATGGACACCCGCAAGAGCTCTCCAGTGCCACGTTGCAGCTAATGTGAGGGGCGCTTACTTCAAGGCAGTAGCTTTGTCCCTCGAGAGAGCAGATGTGAGCACTCAGAAAAGTCAAGTCAGAGGTTAACTTAGTTGTGAAACTCCTTCTGCTTATAGGCATTGCTTCGAGCGGAATCTCCGTATCTTGGTATCCTAGCAACCCAGCTCAATACCCATAGTTCTTCTCAGGTAAACGTTGGTGGCAGTGATTCGGATTCATAAGTTTTCAGGTACAATGCTGATAAGGTGACCTAAACAATTCGTGGTTCCATCTGCGGTTTGGTTAGAGAGTATTAGACAAATATGCTGTGCAGTTTGTCTCACCTTCCAAGGATTGTTCACTGTAGGCTATTAGCAAGAGCGGGATGGTCATCAAAGGTCCAGAACTCACCTTCAAAGCCCACAGGTGCCTCGACCTTGTCAGACTGTCCGCGTATCAGACCCGTCATGCGCTGGTCCCTCTCCAACACTATCAAATATTAGAGCTACTCTTGCTCAAACCGATGCCACATACTTTGTCGATCCCATCTGTCAAGTCCATGCCGCGGGCGCTTGTAGTTGTTCTCGTAGTAGGTCGCTGCTGAGAGTCCGACGCCCTGAACTGGTCAGCTGCGTTACTGGAAGCGCGAATGCATACGTACTGTCACGCCGAAGAGACCTAACATTAGGGCATACGGCAGGAAGGTCTCAAAAGGGACACCCATCTTGCCGGTGCTGAGCAGAGTCTATGCTATCTGTCGGGCCAGAGCTCAGCTTGGGGGTCGACGAGTAGATGTTGGACTGCGGGTGCGGCATGCACGTGACCAGCGACTGCCTGTTTAGGACCAATGCGCTCAATCTCCAGTCGACGGCAGTAGAGAGTCAACGGCAATGACTGGACTTAACACTACCTTGACCATCGATAGTTGACGTGTCTTACGCGCCCATCTCATCACTACGCCCGCGACATCTGTAAAATCCAAATTCCGTCCAGTTGAGGTCTAGCACTACCACCCAAGAGCCCTTCCTCACGTCTCCCAACAGCCGCAGACTACGTAGCAGACCCTCAGAGCAAGAATGAGACCCAAATAGCTCTGCGAGATGTGAGACGAGTCATAGACCGAGAGCAGTATTATTGCCATGAAAGAGGCTCAACACATCGCCGAAAATGCCGGCCTTGACGGACGAAGAAATGGCCTTGTTTCTCGACCCTGCACTTGCGGCACCGAAGCGAGCCATCGAAGAGGATGATGAAGCACTACGATCCCAACTTGTGGCGAACCTGCAGCAGAATACACTCGCACATGCTGCAAACGGTCTTCTGACGAACGAGGGTGACACACACGTGCAGACAGCCCACACTACACAAATCGAAGATGAATCGAAGGCACAAGAACAGGCAAACGGACCTATAGAGGCAGAGACGTCAAACGAACCGTCGCACCTCTCTGATAGCGAAGTATATGACACGCAGGCTCGTGACATAGAAGCGGAGGAGCATGATACACCACAAGCGATTCTCGAAGACGCGGCACTGGTCAGTGATACGGAGCTGGACCGACTTGAACTGATGGATAACACGGAAATCGAGTCAAAAGAGCAGGATGATGATGATTTCGAGGATGCGACTTCGAATATCGAGACTATTGAATTTGACGCTGCAACCAACGGGACTGCGCAAACGACGAGTGATGTCGAACCTGAACAAGCCACTGAAGCTAGTGACTCTAGTGAGGCCGAAGATGTGTCTGACGACGAAGTCGACTTTTGTTTGTTCTGCGACCAGAAAGAGCCCGAGGAGAGTGCAACAACAACAGAAGAGCTGGTCTGCACTATTTGCAGGAGACCTGCTCATCAAGCCTGCGCCAGCGCAACAGAAAGCCTCAACGAAGATCTTCAATCTTGGAGATGTCCAAGTTGCGCAGATAATCGAGCCTCCGAATCACCCAAGGAGACCACAAATAAGCTCCGACACTCTGCCCCACGTCTGGTTAGGGACCTGCTTCCTGTGTCGCGAGGCGTGCAGAAACCTGGTGCCCATTCAATCTTCGCTCAGCCACTGATCCAGGACGAGGAAGGTGGACGCGCTCTGCGTCGAAAGAGAAGATCTCCCTCCGCCGATCGCGACTCCAACATGAACAAGAGAAGAAAAACAATGGAAAAGACACCAAAGCCGGAGAAGATCGAGCCGGATCCCATATCTCATAGCACGAGAAGGTCAAGTCAGAAGCTTGCCCCAGGGTTACCACCGGTACCAACAGTTCGCACTCTGCAGCACCGACCTTTCCACAAACCACCTCCACACAAGTTCATACTCGCTTTCAGGTTAGACCAAAGTAAGATCGAAGCGATACTGTCAGAACCCCCAAAACCGAGCAGGAGGAGATATGTCAGGAAGAAACAGAAAATTGTCGCACCGCCAGCGTACCAGCCTCCAGTGCCCAAGTTCCCTGCTCTTCCGACTCACCACCTTCTTTTCCATTCAATGTTCGGCGATCGGGAGAACGATATCAACGCAAAACCATATGGAGGCATTCTCTCAGAGGCGGAAGCCGAAACGGCGAGGTCCCTGCCACAAATGCGTGATCGTGAAGTATTTGAGATTGCGCGAAAGGAAGCAGAAGAGGAAAGGAAAAAGACCTCGGCAATAGCGGAGGCCCAAATAAATGGCTTGAACGGTGAGGGTGCAAATGCAACAAATTCGAAGCGCACGGTCTCTGGACCACCTAGCAAAATTAAGTGCATCCAGTTCGGCAAGCACGTTATCGACACGTCGTATGCGGCACCCTATCCTGAAGAATATTCGCATGAGTCGCGACTTTTCATCTGCGAGTTCTGTCTCAAATATCTGCCATCAGAATTCGTGGCATGGAGGCACAAACTGAAATGTCCAGCCAAGCATCCGCCTGGAGACGAGATCTATCGGGATGGCTCGCTATCGGTGTGGGAAGTGGACGGCAGGAAGAAGACAGAGTATTGCCAATGCTTGTGTCTAATGGCTAAGCTGTTCCTTGGCTCAAAGACATTATATTACGACGTCGACCCCTTTCTATTTTATGTCTTGACTGAGTGGGATGATTTTGGGTACCATTTTGTCGGCTATTTCAGCAAGGAGAAAAGACCCGCGAGCCAGAACAATGTCAGTTGCATCTTAGTTATGCCAATTCATCAACGGAAAGGATATGCCACGTTCCTGATTGAGTTTTCATATCTGCTAACCCGGATCGAAGATAAGGAAGGCAGTCCAGAGAAGCCATTGAGTGACATGGGGTTAACAGCATACCGATCATACTGGGATCTGACGATATCAAAGCATCTCCTGGAGTTGGGCAACAAGCCATTCAGCGTCAAGGGCATCATGGCAAGAACAGGAATGACCGCTGATGATGTGGTTCACTCACTTGAAAGGCTGTATGCCTTCGTTAAGGACCCTGTGACCAAGACATATGCTATACGCTACGACAAGAAACTCTATGAGAACATCGTCGATAAGTACGAGTCAAAGGACTTCCGAGATATCAAGCCAGAGAGACTGGTGTGGACACCGTACATCATGGGACGAAGCGATGCAGCAACTCTCGACGCTCAGCCCATTACAGCGGTGGCACAGAGAGAAGAATTAATCGAGCTCGAGAACGCCGAAGCGTTGGCCGAGCATCAAGCTGATCCCGACAACGTTTCGCCCAAAGCCTCGCAAGCGCCACCTCAACAATTAGCAGAGAGTGCTATGATAGACCCAGCATTATTCAAGGAAAACGGCAATATTGCACCAGGCCCGCCTCCTGTTGATGCGATGAACGGGATCCAGGCTAGTCTTGTTGAGACGGAAGCGCTAGGGATCGCAACCAGCGAAGACCTCGCCAAAGGTAAAGCGCCTGCCGAAAGCGCACTATCAGGATATGCTTTAGCATACCAAGTAGAAAAGATTCCAGCCACTCGGTTTCAGATCGATCCTCCTATACCACCTGCAACGCTTCGACATGCGAAAACCAAGAGGAAGAGTACGGCGGGCACGCCAAGAGTCAATGGCCTTCGCACTCCCAAGCCTCCTACTCCCAAAGCTGTACGAAGCTCGCCGAGGAAAGCTGGAAGCGTTAACGGGAGTCTTGCAGGTCGTGCCAGCAGCAGAGCCACAACACCAGATAAGGGTAGCACAAGCATTCGAAGGAGTGGTAGGAGAAGCGGGCTTGCCAATGAAATTGTGACTGGCGACAATAGCGGTCAAGACGACGAGGATGTGGCGGGCGAGGACGAAGGGGGGGAAGAAGAGGAAGACGAGGACGAGGATGAGGACGAGGAAGATGGCGGCGTAGTAAGGGTACCACAGAATCAAGACTTGGATGACCAGAACAGTGAGGAAGCATCTGGCACGGACGACACGCGTAGCAATCAGTCTATCTTGTCTGAAGGCGAAGAGGAAGAAAGCGACGCTTCGGACGACCCTGACGCTGTGGTTGAAGAAGAGGAAGACGAAGAAGATGAGAGCAACGGCGAGGAAGAAAATGTCGAAGTCGATATGCCTTCTGCAGTGTCCAGTGCAGCTGCTAGTGACGATGAAGACACTGAGGAAGGCACTGAGGAAGGCACTGAGGAGGACTAGAAGCCTTCCATCAGAACCCTCTACAGGTGGAAAGCTACTGAGAAACTTTAGCGCAGGAGTTCAGGCTGAGAATTTTCTACAGTGTATGGGACTTTGAGGTAAGGACAGCAAGTCCACCATATTGGTATCAGGTCGAGACTGTCGACATCAATAACGTTAAGTCTTACAGCCCATGAAATGTATGGTCTGTGTAGCCATATCATGTGCCACGTCACGAAAACAAAATCCACATTAAACTACGTGCCTATTTGACTGTATTGACTCTATCGAAGTACGCACAGTTATGGCCACTGGTTGCTCCCATCGCACTAGCTTTCTTCCGCTCCCTCTCACTATTGTGAACCACTGTTCTGCATGTTAGACCACGATAGACCATTGACTGAGTATTGAGGCGAGCATTGCGTGTCTTTCGTGAGTGCTACCACCTCTTAGGTCTCGGTTGAGTTCACGGACTGCAAAGCTAGACGTTTCAACCGGGGCAAGCAAATTGGCAGCCGCAAACCAGGCACATAACCATTGATCAATAATGAGCTACGCATATAAACAATTGAGACATCAAGCCGTTATGCGCCGTTGGTCCCTCGTACGTCTATATGGCAGGGATCTGTTGACCATGACTTGAACAAGGACCTTCGAAGGACAAGGATACGAGGCAGTGAAACTTTAGATCTAAGCACGATCAGGCATCGTTGTCTCACCCTCTGAAGCAGCAATCCGAGCCGGAACAAATTGTGTGGGGAGATTCGATGCATTGTACCTCGCAGCGAATGTCTGATGGCTGTAGCTATCCCCGTGCACATGCAGCAGGCGCATGGCAATCAATGAAATTGACAGCTTCAAACACCTGCAGCCTGGGAAGCAAGCCAATGAGCTTTCACAGTCGTTCTGAAGAGGTGTCACGACAAGTTCTTTCTTCTATGCATCATGCGGATCATTCGGCAACGGCTGTCCACTGTAGAGCACTTCATACGCACCGCGTGTTGATAATGAGATTGCAAACAGAGGCTGTGCGCGTTCGCGTAAGTAAGCTGGAGGAATAATGCTTGATCTCTGTACGGCTCGACGGGCAAGGAGGCACTCCTGTCTCCAGCGCCAGCACTGTCCAATCCGGAGCGGCATCCTACCAACCGAGTCATGCCAGCGCCCATAAACATCCCATCGGAGGACATGCGTCGCTCATAAGAAGTTTAGCTTGCACGACCCCTGGATATGCCAGGTTCGCACTTGTTCCACTTACTGCATGTTCACTTTGGCTAAACTTTTGCGCTTCTGCATCTTGATATTGGTCCCCCTAATTGGGCAACTTGAGTAATCATAGAGGTGCATGCCGTCGCGTGCGGACAGCGATAGCAATCAATATACGTGTTCCTACTTCAAACAAGTCTTCTGGAGGTATCCTTCAGACTCCCCACACAGCACAAACGTACAGCAGGGAACTATATGAATGGCCCACAATAATCATCGATATTGGCATGCAACAATATGTCTGGACCCTGAGCAACCTTGAATAGTGACAGAGTGCAACGATTGTGACGACAGTAATTAGGTTCAGTCTGGTGAAGGCGCGCTGGTCTTCATGGCAACTACCTTCCCTCACAAGAATCAGGACTTTTCAGATAAGCCTCTTGCCGACTACTTCTGGATCGCTGGCCTAGATGGTCAAGATCTACTTGATGCCTACAAGGTTCATCATGAGGAGCGGGACTCCTTTTTGTCAAGTGAGAACCGTTTGAGCAGAGCGGTAGGCGAGACTATCCAAGAAGATGCCGTGGCAGAAGAGCGCGCAGAGTCATTCATCGATTCGCCCACAGTTTCAACCAAACATTCGCGTCAAAATTCCTATCAGAAGCTGTCGAGGCTGTCTTTCGAAGCACGATCGTCAATACAATCATTGGATAGATTGACTCACCAACAAAGCGTTCGCAGCAATGCCACTATCCGACGGGTTGTGTCTTCGAGCCGTCAAAACACAGCGCCGCCGTCGCCCGGCTTTTCAAGTCCCCATGCCGGGGTGCAAGCGTCCGCACTGCTCAGTGACGCTGACTTCGACCATGTTATGAAGAAGTTTGCCAATGATAGGGATGCTTTCTACCTGGACCTCAATTTTAAGAGTGAAGCCGTCGCACCTAAACCAAGCAAATCAATTCAACGACCACGCACGCGGACGCAGCGAATTGTTGCTGAAGAACTAGAGCCCGCTCCTCAACCTAATAGGACACTCGGTAGCGTACGGAGGCACATGTCATTCAAAGACATGAGCAGCACGAAGAGGCAGCCATCGATAGCCAGAAAACTGTCCACTCGATCAGCTCGTCGCGTGAGCAGCTATAACTCAGTGATGCCTATGCCGCAACCTCTTCAAGCTTCTCGAGATGAGCATCCACTGAGACGCTCTTTTGAACCAGTCTTGCTGGACAAATATCCGCGGCCCTCGATGGTCGAAGAGCTCAGGCGAAGAGAACCGTTTCCAGACTACGTACCGATGTTCGCATTTCCTAATGACATTCACATCATCTCTTCAGACACACGCCCAGCCGCGAAGTGGCATGAGTTTTTTCTTACAGCGGCGGACAACTCGAAGACGCCTGCTGTCTGTGTGATCATCTGGATACCGCTCGATCGCAAGACGGCCGACGAGTTGGAGAAGAGATGCGAAGAATGGAGGATAGCCCACATGACTGAAGCTGAGAGAGAACTGGCCGGATCTCTAGGAGAGCGGCTTGCGGCTGAAAGAGCCAATCTGTCGAGGCTACTAGCAAAGCTTCCTTCTGCCGGCTCAGGCACGGAAACCCGTGACGAACTCGATGATGAGATCGGAGTGGTCGAAGAGAAGATAGCGCTTATGTCAGACATGCTCAAGCCGCTGAGGCATGGTGCAGCCAACAGAATTGAAGGCCTTACAGACGGCGACACCGGACTGTGGATCCCACGGGCATATGGAATCATGGGCCGAGACCAGTCAATGTTGGCTTTTTGGAAAGAATGGCTCAAAGCTATCATCGTGCCAATGATGGATGGGGCAGTACTGCGCGTCCCCCCAAGTTCACCTAGGGTCGGCATGTGGCAGCCACTCGAGCGATACGTGAACACAATCTGCACGCAAGCCTCACTGCCGATATCTTCAAGAATTCAGGTTGAAATCGTCGTTCGAGAGCTCCGACTGTATGCGAAAAGGGAAGCACGAAATGAGCTCCCCGGTAGCAGAACGACTGATCTCTACCCACTCTTCAGGTGTCTCACCATCCCCAACATCATTGTCTTATTCGAATACTTGCTCGCCGAGTCACGCATCATTCTGGTCTCGACCTACACATCACTACTGAAGTGCGCCAGTAATGCCTTGTTGTCATTACTATGGCCGTTCGAGTGGTCCGGTGTCCATATTCCTGTGCTCCCAACCCGTTTGATGGAAGTCCTCGAGGCGCCGATACCATACATCTGCGGCGTCGTCAGGAAGAATGACAACATCAACCCACCACAAGACGATGCAGATTTTGTAATGGTTGACCTTGACAAGAACGAATTGCATGCTACAGCTCATCCTCCGTCACTGCCGAAGCAGCAAAGACGCAAGCTTATGTCCATGTTGTATCTTGCGGCCCCACACCAACAGACTCGTGGTGTGCCGACTGGTCCGCCGGAATATGCTTACGAAGCTTTCCCGAATGACATGTTCGTATCAGAGCACCCATCGGTGTTCGCACCCATCACACCCTCAACTGAGCTTGGACGGCTGGCGAGCCTCAGCTCGGCACAATTCGGTCGGTATGCTACGTCAAGCAACACCAGCAGATCACCCGTTTTCAATGCGTTCGTTCAAGCAACGCCCCTACGCGCACCTGGGCTCGAGCGACCGCGAACGGGCTCCACCGCTCGGAGACCGAGTCACACAGGAGGATCTGGCCAGAATTCACCCGTCATTGCGACATTTCCACACTTACCGACCACGCCTCAATCAAAGAGAGATTCTGGTTTTGCGCTGCCAACGTCTTTACGAGAGAAGCGATCCGGTCTTTTCGATACTAGATCGAGGTATACACCATCCGTCTCTACTATCAAGCGGAAAGCAAGCTTGACCTTCGTGAAACACAACGTTACACTTTCTCAAACGTCGGACATGTCTACATTCACAGGAAGCTCAACATACGCGCCGTCCACGTATGCGCAATCTACGCTAGCTGCTTCAACTGTCATGCCTGGTGTGCCATACCAACCAGTCAGGAACACAGAAAACACGAACTGGGTGGAGGGGCATTGCATGCAATGGCGTGGTGCACTAACAGGCACGATCTGTTCTATATGCAATGAGAAGAGCGACGATGGTTTGTTTAAGTGTACGGACTGTCCAACATTAGCGCACGGACGCTGTGCATCACAGATTTGCCTACCATGCCCGGCAGCCTTCTATCCCGACCAGATCAGGATCGCTTTTGCCAGGCTCTTCACAAGCATGTTTTCCAACTACCGAAAATTTATGCTTCCCGCCGATGTAGCTCAGTGCAAAGCCGGCATACGCGAGAAATTCAACGTCGAAGCTTGGATCCGGAGTCTGCCACCTGATCACGCGGGTTATCTGAACTTCTTGAAGGGGACACAGGCCTTTGACGGATTCGTACACGAGCGTGAGACGAAGACTGTGACAGGATCGGACTCAATAGCTCTGTTTGATGCGTTGATGGCGGCCAAGAAGTCGAGGTCGAGAGGAGTGCGGTCGAGTATTGCTGTAACTCTTGGCGGTCGCAATCCATTTGCAGGACGATCGCATAGTGGTGGTGTCCCTATCGAGTACCTCTCAGACAGTTCTTCACACGTCTGGAGGGTAGTTTCGACACCTCATTCATCGGAGAGGGCGGAACTCGGTGCTGGAGAGAAAGGTCGTGAATACCGGAAAGTCATCAGCAGAACACCAGCAAAGCTTGAAGAAGAGCTCTTCCCAGCCCCCTCAACTCACAAGCCACCGAACCTGGCCATGCCTCAGGCCAACGGCAAGAGAAGCCTACGTCACAGACTGAATGGTCTGAATATGCACGCCCCTTAACTTCTCAAAGAAGTCAGGCTCTCTTTCGAGAGGACAATGTGCCAGTGGTTAGCTGGCCCTTCTCGCCCATTCCACTGCTCCACTCGAGAGCAATCTGTCCAAGAGGGGTTCTACCGTCTCGTTTGATGTTTGCCTTGAGCTCATCGGCGCCCTCAGTGTTCTCAACGTCCTGCTCCACTAGGAACGCAAGCTGTAGCACATCCCGGGGATTAAGCAGCGGATCGCCTCCCTTCTGGTCGCCTGCGGCATCCATGTCAAAATTCAGGGAGGTGGCTACGAAGGGTGGATACGCCAGCAACTTTGCTTGCTGAAGGACGATGCCGCCTTCTGACACATTCTCGAGCTGTGCTTCGAGCACATACCTGACCAGCATTGATCGTCCATAAGGACCGAGGCTCTTATCCGGCACTTCTCGCGATGCTAGTTCTGTTGCTTTCGTTCTCACGCTCAAGCAAGGCTGAGCTTGAAATTGGTAAAGCTTCCTAAAGGAGCGGACTTTGCCTCCTGATGCGACATCTTCAGATGTCGTGGTTTCGGTATACGTCAAGTTCACCACGAGAACATGATTGCCTTCCTCTTTCAGATCGAATCGGACGATACGTTGAATTGAGGCACCAGGCGGCATTACTGCACTCGCGTCACCTTCGGTTTCCTTTTCCGAGGTGGGCAGAGGAATGTGCTGCTGCGAAGGTGTCTGCATCTCAGCTGTAAGGCGGACACCAGTAATGCTTTTGGTAGTATTATCCTTGGGCAACTCGTTGTTGGCACACAGCGAGCAAGAGAATATCTCGCCTACATACGCCGAGCCGAACGCTGGCGGTAAAGACAGGTTGGACGAAAGTAGGAATTCTTGGTCAGGAATTTCAGCTGAAACTGCCAGCGTTGCAGAATGTGGGATTTTGGCGAGATAGTCGTAAGCAAGAGGATGCTGTTGAGCCAGGGATGGGCGAGCAAGTCTGTACAACAAAGAGATGAGAAATGAATATACTACGAGCTTGTACATAATCTACCTTAGGACTAATACATCGATCAGCATCCCTCATCAGGTATGAGGGCTTCAAGAATGCACACCTTTCAATGATACACTGTGTGGTTCCCGTGGCATGTTGCCTGTGTCTGACCTGCGACGTGCCATGATAGCTGTGTAACTGCCTCCAACAGGCCAACTGTATTCACTTCACAGCGCACTGTTCACCTACTAGCCTCCAGTATGGAAGTCTTGGCCCGTATGTTAACTCCTTAACATTGGATGTTGCAATTGTCGTATGTGATTTCGACCTCGTAGCATACGTGGAAAAGCTTCAGCGGCGCAAGCTGAAGATGGCTTTTCCTTCTCAGCTTCAGATGATCGATGGAAGGCTCCGTTGTGGCAGAAAGCACGTGACGCCACCGTGACCGTTGCCATAGGCAGCCTGGTGTTTACAGAACGCGCTTTCAGCTTCAGGCTAATTCATGTTCGCTAGCTGCACGAGAAAGTTGCACTTATCTATACACCAATCCAACAGTAACTACTCGTTAGAATCACCGAATACCCAGACAACATGCGCATGACGAGAGCTGCGCTGCGGGCGCAAACACAGACGGAGGAGCAACCACAACCTGAACAACAAGATTACATTCGGAAAGAGCAGGGCTTGCCGTCCCGCTCAACATCCTCCGCTATGATTCACGAAGACACCGTCGAGTTCGAGGCTGAAGGGGGACCTGAAAGAGACAGCTACACCACAGATGCTTCTCCTGTAAGACTAGCTTTACGCGACATCACAGACGAGAACTATCCCAAGGCTGATTTGGATATCGAGGTTCAATTGCAGTCGCCCGTGAAACAGTCGCTGGAAGAGCAAGACCCACAGAAGTCAGCAAGGAAATCGAAACCCAAGACTAAAAGCTCGACTAAGAAGAAGGCCGAACCACATACTGTGATTGAGATCGTCGCAGACCACGTCGACATAGCACAAGAGCAGGAGCTAGCAGAGCCGGTAGTGCTACAAGATGATTCCACCAGCAAACAAGCAAACTGGCAAGTCTCTCACTCCTCAGCCGTGGAGGCGGATCACCTAGCGTCGGGGGAGGAGGCGAGAGAGTCAGACCCGTTCGTCGATGAAGAGCCATTGTTGGAAGCCAGGACCGAATCACCCGTCCCCAAGACACCTAAGTTCGATCCTGCCGTTCACGTCCCACAGCACGAGGCAGGCGTACCCGAGGATTCCTTCGTACGCTCCATTACCAGCCGGTCACCTGCAAAGATCACTGAATCACCAGCTGAAGATACACATTACACCACGACATTCAGTAGCAGCTTGCATACACGAACACCTCTTAGAAGAACATCCTCTACCAGCTTTGAAGAGTCGTTCGAAGCAATGGACTCTCTGGAAGACACGATCGAGCAGATGACTGCAGGCTTACCCCTACTAGCTGCGGACGAAATTCACTCGATCGACTCACCAATCAAGGTGGATAGACAATCTCTGAACCCTCAGACTGGGCCAATCACTCCTAACAGCTCTGCTGTAAGGACTCCAAAGACGACCGGCTCTAAGCTTCAGTTAGTGTTGGGACCTCAGGACAAAGAGAACACTCCACCAGTGGCTAAGACGCCTCTGGCGAAGATCAAAACACCTCTGAAATCCAAGACACCCGCCACAAAGGAAGCCACGCCTCTGAGAAACAAAACTTCTGCCACGAAGCAGCCGACTTCAGTCAAGGCAGTTCCAGCATCTGCTAGAAAGTTCAGCCCTAACACAACCATCAAACCGGTGGCACCGGCGGCAGTGGTAAAGAAGTCCTTTGCTCCTGCACAGCCAGAGAAGTCGAATCGAAAGTCTGTCATGACCGCTAACATAAGGCCACAAGTTACAGCGAGAAAGTCAATCATGCCACCGCAGAAGAAACCTGCTCCAAAGCAACCTTTGGCGAACACAACAAACATGAAAGCAGAGCCTAAGAAGCTAGCAGCGCTGGAGATGAAGAGTCACCAGTCCAGCATGTCGTTCTCCAACTCTCCAGCAAAACCACAGCCAAACGTCCACCAGAGGCGAATCACTAGCGGTGGTGTACTCTCTACAAGCAAGCCAGCTTTTGTCCCAGCAAAATCTTCCAAACCACCAACCACCTCTACATTCGCTCTGCCCGGAGAAGCGGTCGCTGAGAAGCTGAAAGCACAAAAGGAGGCACGAGAAGAGAAGATGAAACAGCCAAAACTCACCATTGCTGAGCAGAAAGCGGCCAAGCTCAAAGCAGACCGAGAAGCACGCGAAGAGCGAGTCAGACTGAATCAGTTGAAGGCAAAAGAGGTTGAGGTCGAGAAGCACAAGCCTGCTACGGCCAGACCTCTCAACTCCAGTACGCTCACGATCAGTAAAGCTAGGGCCGATGCAGCTGAGCGAGGTCGCCAAGCCAGCAAGGAGTGGGCAGAGAAAATGATGAAGAAAAAGCAGGCTGACCCACCGGCTGTGCTGAAGAATGGTGTCACTGCCTCGTAGGACGGCAGTTCGGTCGAAAGGTGGATTCGGCGTATCCTACAGGCTTTTGTCTGCGAGTACTGCACTCACGAAGCAACGCCTCGACGGCGAGCAGCACTATTGCTTAGGGGAGTTTTGGCTGGGGGGAGGGCTGTTTTCAAGATGTTTTATGACGAATGTTTGACTTAGCGTAACTGCCAGCGTACGAGTTCTGGCGCTCTCAGGCGTGTCAGTATATCAATGACCATCGTCATCTATACCAATCGTGAGGTTGAGCTTGGCAATACGGGGACCTACAATGAGTCTTACTTTTGGCAGCGACCGTGCACCGGGTCACAAAACGAAGCGTGGGCTTCTGATTGAGACACCTGTGGCTGACACCTGTCGTACTTCTGGTCCAGATTCAATACCTAAATGGCGTGCTCGTTACAGCCATGAGGATAATAAGTCCCTTCCTCACGCTCTCCATTTCGTACCTTCTGTTCCCGTTTGCTGAGCTGCAATCTTCCTACTGTACTAAGCCGTGCTTGCCTCTTGTTGCGACTTGACTTCTTCTTGTGCAAGCTACGTTTCCTAAAGCTGGGCGGAATCGCAGCTGCTCTCTCCTGGTCGCACCTTTTATTTGCCGGTTTACGCCTGTTTAGTCCTCCCTTGGACAGGTTGTTGTTACTTGAGAGGAGGGGCTTTTGCTGGGATCGATCGCGGTTACCCTGGTTGGTCATGGTTGTATGGTATGGTGGGGGGAAACGGGTCCTCAGCGGAGGGAAGAAGGACGTTGACGCTGACGCTGACGCTGACGCCGACGGACCCAACTTGGGCGGTTGATGCATGTCAAGCATTGTGTCAGCCTCAACCCGCTTCCTGATCAGGTTCACTTGGTTCGTAGAGAGGAGCTGGTCTCGGGTCTACCGCGAACCCGTATCGTGAATGTACATGTCTCCGGGAGGTTTCGATTCCGTTCAACGACCAGCAGTGTTGGAGCCGACGCAGACGATCATAAATCTCAATCTTCGAACGGTGCCTCGGACGGGCTCTCGGGTAAGACTTAGGTGGAGGGCGCTTCTACGAATCTCTGTCCCCCACTGCATGCCTGCCACTGCTCTCATCTCAGACACTGGCCTCATCCCGCACCCTTCTCCTCCCCCTGCTCAACAGGTATCCGAACCAACGTGCCCGGTAACGTCCCCTCTTCGACATCCCCGCCTCCAGCGCTCGTCACCTTAGGCAGCTGACCGCCAACCATCTGCAGCACACCAAGCACGTTGCTCCAGTTCTTGAGCACCTCGCTCACGGCCTCTGTTCCATCCCGCAGCGTAGCCAGTTTCTCTTCTAAAGTGGTCATCTGGGTAGCGAGTTGGGAGGAGAGATCGCGCAGCTGACGCAAATTCTCGAGTTCTGCTCTCTTTTGGTTGATGCGGGATTGGAGAGCGGAGGATTGCTGGGAGCCGTATATTGAGGATGGGCGATGAGACATGGTGGTTGGGTCCGACGTGCTGGTTCGAAATAGGTTGTTTCTGATCGGAAGGTGATGCGGCGACCAGAGCGACGGGTCTGCTGTACGTCAACAATGAAGTGAGGTGCGGTACCCGACCAATCGCTCAGCATGTACACTCGTACGCTCTAAGAGGGCTGCGTGGTCCCGCTTGTAGCCCACCAGCCGGCGCGTTGGAAATCGCTTTACGCGTCGGCAGACCTGCCGCTTTGAGTATTTACACCTAACTTTATCTAGCATAATATCAACAGAGCCTCCGCTTACCATCTGCAGACTGCGATCGTGCTTGCCAACCGCGGAGCTCTCGTGTTATTGCTATGTTGATATACAGATCGCGACAGCGAATCTATGGCGAGACTAAATGAGGTGCCAGCGCCTGCACCCGAAACACTTGAAGCTGGTGAGTTTTACGCACGGCAAGCGGCGTCAATGGCTATGGCCAGATGCTGACAGGGCACAGTCAAGCGAAGGTTCATTCGACAAAACCGCGAAATTGCTAGAGTCAATTCAGGCCAGTCAATTCGTATTCGGAACCTCGAGACAGAAATCTCACGACTCCTCGCCGAGAACTTAGCGTTACGAGGAGAAGCGATCCATACGAAAGCAGAAGCGGAGAATCGAAAGAGGCTCAATAGAGAGGTGGTGCGCATCAAAGAGCAGCTAGAAGAGAAGCTATCCGGCGTCAATGCATTGCTTGGTGAGCTCGGTGCTCTACCTGAGAAGGTTGCGAGAAGGTCGAGTCAGCGGCGAAGAAAAGATGGCTTTGTCTCCGATCTAGTCAAGTCAGCTGAAGACAGGGACCCCAGGCATAGGCAGACACTTTTAGAACAAGAAGGCCGCCTGCCGGCAATATTAGAGGACAAGTACTACCCTCGAAGGACACTTGACCCGACCGAAGTCCAAGCGCTCAAAAACGATGCACAAGACGATGCTACCGAGTCGCCCGAGCTGGGACCGCCTCCTGTTGCGCACTTCGATGAAGCTGAAGCTGTCACTTTCAATGCTAGGAGGTCGCCTAGAAGGACATCCACCGAGCTGATTGAAGAGAGTGAGAAAGCGAGTAGGCCTTCGACAGTGGGTATTGAGAATCGCCGGAAGAGGAGGATTAGTACTCTCCTACAATCGTCAGACCTTGACAGGACAGCAATGCTAGAGACGGAAGTCGCGAAGGCTGTAGAAGAGGAGGAGGAACCTGTGAAGAAAGTGGTGCAAACCCAACCTCGGTCGATCTTGAGGACTGGCGCAAAACGCAAGCTCGAGGTATCCGAACTTGAGGATACAAGCAGAATGTCAACAGAACTAGACGACTTCATTTTCCAGCGTAGAGCCGCTATACCCACTGCGACCACGAAACCGTCGAGATTCTCAAGGCCACCGCATCGTGACAACCAAGAGAACACGGACACCATGGACAGTCATTCGCCAGAGAGGCTAGTGCAACCAACGCGCAGCATTCTGGCCCCCAAAAGCACGAATTCACCCGCAAAAAGGAGGATCGGCGCGTCTTCTCGCCAGTCTGATGCGCAGAAAGACGAAGACAAGGTTGTAAAGCCAGAAAGGAGGATTGTATCGAGAGTCAGAGCGAGACCTATGATCACAGAGGCACCTCCTCCCACAGGGCCCACTGCAGAGGACGCAGGTGATCTCGATCACAGGGAGCAGCCGCATATGCCGCCCAAGACGCCAGCTGCAGACTTAGACCATATCATGTCGCCAACCTCGACCGAGCCTTCGACGACGCACCAGCCGCCAAAGGAGATGGCATTCACCCATTCGGTGGAAGATGTTCTTAACGGAAGCATTGGACGAAACTCCCGGAGAGTGAGAGCAGCGGTAAGCTATGCCGAGCCAAATCTGAGAGATAAGATGAGAAGACCTGGAAAGGCATTAGTGAGTGCCGTGGAAGGCATATCCAAGTCACAGAATGACATCGATATGTCAAGAGCGGGGAGCACCAGCGTCGATGCAGGTTCCGAGAGTGTGAGACAAGTCCGAGAGACGAATGGCAGTGCCAGAATGGGAGAAGATCCGAGGGCAACAGAAGGGAAGGAGCTGAGCGGCTGGCCGGGGGTGGAAAGCGCTGGAGAGGGCAGGAGCGAACCTGCTAGTCCCCTAAGAGACAAGGTTGCCCACGAGGCGCACAATATTGATCGCAACGAGGACTATTTGAGCAAGGCAGTGTCTAGATTGTCGGTTTTTGATCCACCATCCTCGAGTCCCGCTGCAGCCGAGCAAGAGGATACAGCGATCGACACGACGCGCAATGACAGGGAAACTTCAAGGTCAAGGCGGCAGTCATTTCAACCATCTTCGATGCAACAGTCGACAATTGAAGGCAGATCGAGCTCCTCCACAATGAGGATGAGACGGCCAAACTCGGTCTCAGAAGTCAAAATTGCTATCGAGGCGGACGCCAACCAAAGCAAAACGACAGCACATGCCAAAAGGTCTGCGAGTGTGTCGACTCTACCCAACGTTGACCGACCAAGTAGCAGAGCAACCTCGAAAGCCAGATTGGCTGCGGCCGTCACTACATCGACATCTGATGCTGAGGACCAAGAAGGACAAAGGAATCGAGGTGGTGCATTGTCGCGCAGACGCAGTATGATGGTCTGATGCTGATACACACCGTTGCAGCGTGTTTGAGCGTTGAATTTCGGCGTTGTGGACTGATTGAAGCGTTCAAAAGATACCACCCTCGTTGGCCGAGCGAAACCCATAGATTAGCAATCGTTGGTACTAGAGCATCTGCTCATACCCAGTCGACTCCCGTATTGATTCGTTGCGTGCATTGAAATCACAGAGCGGTGGATATCGAGCTCTGAGCCTTGAGGATTGCCTCTCCATCGCAAGCATGAGCGAAAGTAGCGACTGTCACATATTGACCATGACTGCGACGTAGGGAAAGCTCAATTCTCCTCATGACTACCCGGCATCGGCTCTTCGGGAGCTATCTTCACAACTCATGCATTCTTGGAAAAGCTTGACATACTCTTATTGCATGGTGTGCATAAAATCTGCCGCTCTCAGGTTTTCCATGTTGCACATTCCTACGATGAACTACAACGTTCCTCCACGCGCTGATGCCAGGGACTACAGTGGGCATGAACATTTGTCACTCCAGTGGTATACAAGATACTCAAGTAGCAAAATATTCGTAGGCAAAGATGCTCCAAGTTTAGCATTGTAAGAAAGCAAGGTGGTGGCCCAGAAGCCTGAGCTTGGCCAGGGTCGACAAATATATGCCACTCGTGCGAAGTTTCCTCTAAGCCACTCTAGCGAAGCGATGAGATATCTGCAGTGGTAGCCATTGTGGGAGCGTATGACACGAGCTTGACTGAGACCCAGGGACCAGCATGCGCTATGGTCCTGTCCTCTCGACATGGAAGCAATGCTATCGAGGCTTTTTTTTCATGTAATGGATTCTTTTTTCTATGACCGCAAGTCTGTACGTTGAGCACGGTTTCCAAGCACGTAGCCAAACACCCCCGCAAGATCATGATAGCCTGTAATCGAATCTATATAACCGATGCCCTCCCATCCTTCCAGGCCGCAAAAGCAAATGCAATTCTACCACTAGAACATGCTGCCCAAACAGCTTCGTTCGAAACTTATCCCGTAAGTATCAGACTCGCTGCTTACATGCAAGCGCCTCCGTCAATTCCGATAACCTTGCCATTGATCCACTCGCCATCCTGGGAGGCCAAGAAGCAAGTAACACGGGCAACGTCCATTGGCTGTCCGACTCTGTTCATTGGCGACCAAGTAGAGGCGTACTCATCGACTTGGTCGTCGCTCAAGTTCTTGCCGTTTGGAATGTATTCTCTACAGACAGCGTGGTACATGTCGGTCTTGATACCACCTGGAGCCACAGCGTTGACTGTGATCTTTTTGTCACCTGCATCGATAGCCATGCATCGCACGAAAGTCTCAATCGTGCCTTTTGAGCCGGAGTAGACAGTGTGCATTGGGACACCCTTCGCCTGCCCAGTGATAGAGCCCATGAGGACGATTCGGCCATATGGCTCAAGGTTCTTGTATGCTTCTCTTGCGACGAAAAATTGACCCCTTGTGTTGATGGCGAAGACTCGGTCATACTCCTCCTCTGTAACATCCTTCAAGTGACCGAAAGAGACGACACCCGAGTTGGACACAACGATATTGAGTTTGCCGAAGTGCTTCTTGGCCTGTGCGAACATGTCTATTGTCTCTTGAACGTTGGCAACGTTGGCCTTGATGGCAATAGAGTCTCGGCCCATCTTCTTAATCTCTTGGACGAGCTCATCGGCCGCTTTCGAGGAGTTGGCGTAGTTGACAACGACGTCAGCGCCTCTGCGAGCGAGTTCGAGAGCTGTCTCCCGGCCCATGCCACGGCCTATTGGAAAACAATGTCAGCTCCTGCTTCACCTATATGCCTGCCCTCTACCAGAAGATTTGCCTTTGGTATTCCAGTGGCAGTCTCATCGTGGTTCGAACGTACCTGAGCCAGTGACGAGGGCGACCTTGCCGGTCAGGAGGTAGCTTTGGTGAGGAGCGAGAGCGCCTGGAGCACCGTTCATTTTGGCGGTTGTTCTGGTGGTTGCTGGGGGTTTGAAAGGGCGGCGACTTCAATATTCAACAGAAGATGTAACCCTGTGAGTGACAGATGCGAAGACAAGTACGGTATGTAATGGAATGACTTTTGATACTCTGCGGAAAAGTTGAAACAATGTAGGACAGCACAGAAGTATTTTCTATTTCTGTGTCGGAGTGTCGCTTGCTTATCACCGTCACGCTCACACCGCCGCGGCGACTAAGTCTCACTTTTTTCGTGTTTATAGTGGGGGCTTGAATAGGCCACGGTGCAGTGCCGCAAGCTTAGTGGAGATCGGCTTGCATTGGGACTTTTAGCATACGCATGATTCGCGGGCTCCGGCAGATCAGAGACAGCTAACCATCATTGGAGCCAAGCATGGTTGAGTCCCGGCACTGGCGTCGATATACGCTATACGCCCGCGGGCTGTGGCTGTAAATATTCACTATTGATATCAGGCCTGAGATGACCTAATGGTAGAGCACAGCCTTATAGATAGCCACCAAGCCCAGGCGTACCTAGGAACTTGCAGATTGCCCTGGATCTGGAGGGGAATCGAAGGTGTCGTGAAGCGTTTCTGTGGCTCTACAGGGGCAAAGGAGCGGATATGAGCCAGGTGATTACTTCACCAAAACGTGAAACGTCCGGTGTCCAGCTATCGCACTCCAGGCACTTTTGCAATATGTTGATTCATGTGTTCGTCGTCCCGGCCACCAGCAATCGTGAACAGTATTTTTGGCGCGCCCGACCGGAGCGTCCAGCGGTAGCGCCGGAGTGCAAAGTCACGTGCCTGCCGTAGAGCAGATAGTGTAATCATGATCCACTATGAAGCAAGCCCTAAATAGTGCGCGGCGTGAGCTGACGGCAAGCAGGGCCCTAAGACAAGCTTGTTCTTCAGCGCTTCGTACATCGCGCACCTAAACGGCCGAGTGCGCGACTATGACTGCTCCTCACTACGCACGGATACTTGGCTCACGCATTGAATTATGTGCAGGTTGTGCATAGAGCCAAACTGGTTAAGCAGATTAGGGTTCAAGGCAGAAAGCCAAATTGAGCACCAGAGGACCCCTAGGCGGAGATCCATGCAAGCCACGAGGGCCGTACCTGCAGCAGTGCTTCACGAGTGCACGCTTCGTCAAGCTCCTCTACCATCACTTTGCACCATTGGCAGGAACATGAGTCACGTGAGAGGTTGCAGCGCCTCCGTTAGATGCATGATCGGCGTTCGAGAGAGCCATCAGTGCTGTCACTGTTCGGACGACTTGTGACTTCATCCCTTGAAGCAGCCACCTTTTGTCGTAGGCTCGCCGTTACCATCCGAGCTCGCCTCCTCTCGTGCTTTTGGCTAACTCATCAAGCTTGGCAACAAATTGGTGGTCTACACCGATGTCCGCGAAACCTGTGCTCTGGGTTCATCTTTTGGTGAGTCATTCCAAGTTCTCAATCGTCTTCCATGCGAGGTCTGTAGGTGGAATGCAATATGGGAGCTGCCGTAAGTTCATTGGAGGTCACTAAAATTCCCCGCGCTCTGCACGAAGCTTGTCATAGCGAAGCACCGCGCCTAAAAGTGTCTGGGCCCCAAGCGCGCTGGACAGGTTAGCACGGGATTAGTGGTACTGTGTGGTGTGCGGTAGGGACTCACCAGTCTTGGGGGCTACAATATTCTTGAGGATTGTGACTTACACCGTCTTTCGTGACAGTGAATATCATGGAGGTTGGACAGCGCTGGTTCGTATAGACAGAGTCATGTCCTTGCAGGTGTCAGCTCACGATACAGTTGTTGTGGTCTTCTCGGCAAGGCTTCAATCATTTTGGGCAAGGGCTTACCTGCACCACTAATCATATGCTTCCATAACTGTCCATCTGCGGATGTCTTTTCCAGTTCCTCGCATACCTCAATGGCACTGTCTTGGACAGCAGCAACGCAATCTTCATGGAAAACAACCGCTGGACTATCGACGAGCTGCTTCCATTCTAGACTGCAGCCTTTCTCGCTGTCATTTTCGGCGATATCTTGGAATTGGCTTCGACAATCCTCCTCCATCTTGGCAAGTTGCTCGTCAGACTTGTGCCGTATATCCAGCGTAAAAGTGACGGTATGTGCCATGGTGTTGATTGAGCCTGGAGCCATGTTCAAGATGCCGGTGGTCGCAAGACCGTCCTTTTCTTTGGCGATTTTATTGGCCCGTACGATGAGCTTGGCAGCACACAGCATGGAGTCCATACGCGCATTCATTGGCGTCGTCCCAGCATGTGTATCGCGGCCCTTGACTGTTATCTCGAACCATTTGAACGCCTGAGCACCCTTCACCACCCCTATCTTTCTTTTCTCCATTTCTAGGATCGGGCCCTGCTCAATGTGCAGCTCGAAATGCGCTGCGAAAGGGAAGTCCTTGTACGAGGCCCTTTGCTCACCGAGGTAGCCGATTCTCTCCAGCTCTTGCTTCATTGTGTGTTTAATGCCATCCTTGTCTGTACTCACTTCCGGGAGGTTCCAGGCAGTATCGAGTGGTACGGCTTCAGACCAAACACCCGACGACACAGCCATCATCGGAAATCTGCAAACGGTCAACTACAGCACGAGGTTGTGATGTAACTCACCCACCGGGCGCCTTCTTCGTTTGTCCAATTGACGACACCTACACTACCTTCTGTCTGGACTTGATGTTCGTGCAGAACTTTGAGTGCTTCCAAACCAGCATTGATGCCTAAGATCCCGTCATACCTACCACCCGTAGGCTGAGTGTCCAAATGACTTCCCATCATCACTGGAGGAGCGGTGCGATTCTTGCCGGGTCGCACGGCAAACTGGTTCCCCATTTGGTCGACGGAGTATGCGCACCCCATCGATTCGACAGTGGTCTTAAACCAACCTCTGATCTCCTTGTCCGCATCGTTGAGGCTCAATCGAGCCATGCCCGTTTCTGTAGGGTGGTCACCGTAGCGATGAGCTTGTCCATATTCACATCCCTTATGGATTGCTTGCATAAGCCGGTCTTGGTTGACCTTGAGAGCGGCAAAATCATGTTTCATTTTGATGAATCGTGTGGCGTGTTTTTGGTGTCCAAAATCCATAGATGCCATCTTTTGATACTGGTATGCAGATGTAGCAGATACTCTTCCCGTGGGCCTTGTGCAGCTTTGTATTGAGCGACGAAGCAAGATGGAAGAGTTAAAAAGCACAGACATACTTTGAGCAACTAGATGACTTGACAGCAATGTTAATCGTGTGCGCCTTCATAGGTGCCCCTTGACCACCAACCATCAGCATTTCCCCCTGTTGAGAGGTGATAATGAAGCACATCTCCATCTTTGGAAAAGGTTTAGTTCAGGCATCAAGAGGACAAATCCGTACTCAGCCGCGATTCAGGCATCCACGGTCTTAAAGGCCTCGAACTGCAAGTGGGCAACACTCTTCTTTTCATCCTCGGGTTTCACCTCGCACCTCTCCAAACATGGTTGCTGGCACACTGCATCCGATGCCAAGAGAGACATTTCGGATGTGTGGCCGCTAGGGTTCGCAATCACGCCGCTCCATCCTGCAACCGTTTTACAGCGCGCCGCGTGGCCCGTATACCAGTAAACACGTCAGGGCTCTCCTCCACCATGAAACCAAAACTTTAACGTAGTGATTTGGCTCCGATATCTGCGATTTGCATCCATTCAAAAGTGGTATGCGATGTGCTCGCTGAATTATCTGACTGATGATTCCCATGTCAGGGCTATGCTTACCCAGAGCTCCGGAGTACTCACAATGGCTACTCTTCCGCGCCTGCCAATTGAATTCACTTCCTCACTTTTGGTGCCTTTGCACCAAATTTTCTCATTGCTTCTTTGGTACCCATACGGGATTCATCATGTGGTGAGACCAAGTCTAGATACTGCAGAACAACACTTGCTGTAACACATCAATTAATTGTGCACTAGACCATGTCCATGGCCCTGACCTCCCAAGTCATCCCACCTCCAGATCTCCCCTCCACGTTCTGCATATATTGCCCCTGGAAGGATAGGCTGCACTGATTATTTCCTTACCAGATTCTTGGAGAATGAGTGCCCTTGCTGACGAGCAGAAATCTGTACCTGAAGATGTTAATCGGAACAGGCTAGCCAGTTCCTCGACACCGACTGCCGATAATCACAAGAAGTTAGCAGATTGGATCTTGCAGCATGGAGGCTTCATTCACCAGGATCTGAAGATAGTCCATCATGCCAACAAAGGATTCCACGCCGTCGTCCAAGATGGGAAAACTCTGCCAGCACGAACTCGAATCGCCAGCTGCCCAATACCAGCCGTTCTGTCCGTTCTTAACGCATTGAGCGTTGCACCTTTTGACCACCATGGGACCAAGTTTCCTGACCAGTTCCTCGAAGCGTATACATATGCGACAGATGTACTTCAGGCGTTCTTCTTGATGGAGCAGTATGTGCTTGGCAGCCGATCGTGGTGGGCAGTATATCTCCAGACCCTGCCGACGGTAGAAGATATAGACGCGCTACAGTTCGAGTCCGACGAGGACGTGGCTTGGATTCGAGGAACGAATCTGGAAGCGGCGCTTGACGCACAGGCGCGGAGATGGAACGTCCAGTTCGAGGAGGCGAACGAATTGCTACGGAGATTGAGCTGGGAACACGCTGAGAATGGCGCATACCACTACAAGCTGTTCAGATGGGCATCGACGATATTCGGTAGCAGAAGTTTTACTTCGCAGGTTTTGGACGACACGAAGCCCGCAGATACGGCTCGACCTATGGGAAGGAAAGAGCCCGGCCATCAGATGCTCTCCAAGTTGTTCTCGGCACGTTTTGCAGTACTCCTTCCACTCCTCGATATCCTTAACCATAGGCCAGCAGCTCTGGTGGAATGGCAAGCGAGGACAAGCTATGTAGGCCTGCAAATACTGGAAGACTACCACTCGGGACAAGAAGTATATAATAACTACGGGCCGCGCGACAACGAAGGGCTGCTCATGAGCTATGGCTTCGTTATAGAGGACAACCCATACGAGCATGTCCTTATTAGCATCAATGCACACCCTGGCACACCCCTCGAAATTGCAAGGACCTGGCCGAAAGATGATCGATCGAACGACAACTACAATTGCTACATCTTCGATATTGGGCACCCGATCGTGCAAGAAGCTAAGTTTCTCGAAAGAGCGCTGTTCTCGTACGATTTACTGGATGGTATATCAGTCATGTGCAGCAACGACCGCGAGTTCCAGGCCATGCACAACAGGAGACAAACGCTGATGAGCACTGCCCTGCCGCATGCCTTTGACGATTTCAGAAACATTCTTGCTACCTTGGCCCAGATAATGTACGATAGCAGCGCCCGTGCAAAGCGCATGCAGTCGACCGACCCAGCACGACAAACCCCACCGGTCCCAGCACGCACACAAAAACAGAAGTACGCACATCTATACAGAAAGAAACAAGTTGAGATCCTGCAAGCAGCAGAAGGCGTATGCGCTTTCGTCTTGCTCAACGCATGTACAGATCAGACAGTGTCAGATCTGCTACTTAGTATACAGGTGAAACTTCCTCACGCATATTCCCCACAACTTGAGGACATATGTTCGCGTGTCTCGTGCCTGACAAGCAAGAATGAGCTTTTCACTGCCGCTTCTCTTATCGAGCTCTTGCCATCTCCCACAGCCAACGGTGTGCGGTCGTGTCTCAGAAACGTTGAGAATGCAGTCCTCGAATCAGTCCCTTCTCACATGAGGTCGCATCAAGATAGGGTCAAGACAAGTTACGCAGTCACCCTTTCTGGATTGTGCATGACCCATCGCTCGGAAACACAATTGCCTTCACGTTTGTCAACTTGGCTCCAAGAATTGACATCGTCATACCCGCCTGAAGACCCGAACTGGAACTATGTACCATCTCCAGGCCCGTGGGCTCCTGGCGAGGAGCCACCTCCTGCCCTCATGACACTTCTCGAATCGATACCGAAGGTGACTGCGCGAGTAGCGAGCGACAGCGCAACCAGGTCCTGGCTGGATCCGCAGATGATCTGCTGGGCTTGGAACGTGATGGAGGAAGAAGGCGTCAGAGTCCCTGTCGAAATCGAGAGGTTCGCGAGCGATGGGCTTGCGCAAGTCGAAGGAGATTTTGGCTTTCTGATGTACTGCCGAAAGTACTAAATACTGCCATACAGGACGAGAAGGACATCGCAGGCACTCAAGCATTACTGATCTGCTACATTCTAAACACCTGGAGACGCACGTCTCGCGCGGCGCGGGGCTAAGGCTGGCAAGCTGTTTCTTTTGCAGCATACCGCCGTCACAGAGGGTTTCGTATGAAGGTACTTCTTCAGTTCCCTCTCTGCTATTTTGGTACCATTCAACTCGGATAGATTTGATTGCCTCAGGAAGTGGCATTTTCCATCATGCGAGACGATCATCTCAATGGAGTTTGTGTGTGCATGCATCGCACCTGATTCCGTCCAGATTTGATAGACATGAACATGAAATCACGCAATTTGCCCAAACGCTCCTTTTACCTTCGGGCCCGGTTCGAGCGAAATGGAGTTCGCTAACCGATCCCAGTAGCCAGCCGTTAGCGAGCGAATCAAAATCCACTCACCACCAGAGAGCCACGAACTGATGGCCATGCCCCCGGAGGCACACCCAAACAGGATTGGTAGAATATCAATTCCTGCCTTAACCTGGCTCCGGCCGGTCACGCAAAGTGGCCGCTGCTGTACGCTTAATTGCCCGGTAATTAAGCTGACCGGCCGGAGCCTGGGAGCCGTCACCGTGCATTCTCACGAAAACGAGATGCATGAACTTTAGTAGCACAGCACATAGATCGTCTTCCTAGCACCGGTTCCCAGACGTCGATACCCGGGTGTGCTGGCGCTTCACGATCGTACCACGTCTTGAGCTAGCAAGTAGGGCGGAAAAAGCGAAAAAAAGAGCGCGCCCGCGAACAATACGGTAATTATTGCTAACAAATAGGCTGGGGCTCGATGTCGGCTAGTGGTTCCTATAGCTAGGGGCACTTCTTCTGCCCTCAAATATTTGTTGTGTCTAGGGGATCAGCTGGCACCTAAAATTTTATTCGCTCGACTTTTTCGTTGCATCAGGCCAGGCCGAGACTTGTCGGTTATCTTCCAGTAGCTTAGCTCGGTTAGGTGGACTGCAGCAGCATGCTTACGGAGTACTGTAAGTTATGTTTTTGGGTCTCGAACTCAAAGCAAGCCTGCCCAAACCGGCGGGACGTGGCTTACTACTAGGTTCGACACTACTGTGACAATATTGCTTTGGTTGAGAAGCCGGTCGCGCCCGAGTTGATGCGTTTCGAGCTGAAGTCTTGCCTGCGACCGTAGTGCAGAGGACATGGGGGCAGGAGATATGATCCGAAGGCCTCATGCTGAATGTAACACAAACAAATTAAGAAGGGTGTGTGTTTCCGATGTTCATAGTAATTAAGTGGAGCCCGCAAATTCACCATTGCCATGGTGTCCTCCTGGGGAGCTCGGTATGCTGCTTTCACAATTCCCTTCAAACTACCTAGCCATGGATCGCAAAATTTGAAACATTCCCCATCGTTAGCTATCTGACACTCTCACAATGAAACTCGGCTTCTCATCGTCCGTCCTCATATTGTTGTACATGGGTATCTCTAACATTTCAGCAACGCCCTCCCGGTGAAGACCTTACAATGGCATCTAAGAATTTTACATCAACCATTTAATATTCCCTCTTTCTTCGGTGGGGACCATCTTCTCATCGTAGTAGCCTTTGATCATACCCTTCAGCATTTCCGTTGCATTCGATTCTCGGCACCCTTCACAGAGCGCATGATCCAGCAGATATCTTCCTGGGAGCCCAATGAATGAGGTGATGTCTGCCAGTAGCCTCGAAATGTAGCCACTTGGATCTTTGACGAGATTCTGACCCAACATCCTATTGATTGCGTTGTACATGTACTTTCGAAGCGTGCTCTCGAGTACTGGGTGATTCTTCTTGCCATGGACAGCATTCGCAGGTATAGCGATGGGATCGGGTATTTGTGGTGACGCTAGTGAGGGCTGTGCTGAGGGGGGCCGTTCGTGCACGACCTCGTCGCTATCAGACGCCCCATCTATTGCAAGACGCTGCCGCTTCTGGCCTGTAGAGCTGTTACTAGATACTCTAGACAATGGCGCTCCATTGACCACAGCTTGAGCTACAGGGGTAATGCTCTTGCTATTTGTAGAAGTCGTTGCATTGCTAGCACCTGTGTGCTGAGCCTTGTACTTCGCCCTGGCCAAGCTCCCAGGAGCTGGAACATTCTCGCCACTGAACCGTTCAAATTTGATAACCGGAGCCTGCGGCTGAGTTGCAGTGGATGTGAACCGATGCGACGGCAGTATAGACTGCCCGCCATCTGCACTAATTCGATCTCGGACCGTTACCTTGGCATAGTTGTCTTGAAGCGGTTGGGGCCTGCTAGACTCCATGCTCAAAACAGCTGTCGGACAGAAGACCAGGGCCTCGCCAGTGGATAGTTTGACAATCTTACGGAATAAGCCATCTGCAGAGTCATTGCTTGCGCCAGCCAGGTGCTTTCTGAGCGTCTTGAACCACTCTGGTGAGTTGAAACGGTGCACAATAGATACGTTGCAGAGGTCTAACAACTCCCCAGACACGGTAGGCTCCTGGGTGGCAATGATGACACGTGAACTTAGATGCCGCTGCTGTCGGATGATTGCAACGAGATCAGTGGTGAGCTTGTGAGCCTCAGAGGTTTCACTAAGGAATTTGTGAGCCTCGTCAAGAGCAATGATGCGAGGGTTTTTCTGCCATCCATCCATGAACAGTTTGAGGCATATTGAGAAGAGTGCGCAGGCGTCGCTCTCGTTGACAAATTGATCGCTAAGATCGACGATGGTAAGTGTCCCAGGCTCGAAAGTCCATATTCTCTTGTAGGCATCTCGGGCTTTTTGGCTTTGTTTCGTTTCGAGGAGGACCGACTGAAGTAACGAAAGACGCAGTTCCAGCGGCGCGTTCTGTCCCTCCGTCAGAGAAAGGCAGGCAAGCCGTTGGCGAAAGTCTAGATAATCAAAGCCCGGTTTGTCCTGATTTAGCATAGCGATATCTCGGAGAAGTTGTCTGATCGCACAGATGTAAAGCGGCGCTGAAACTCCGGTGTCATGTACAGCCATTAGAGTCATCATTACATCAACTGTGAGCTGGTCCTGACTGAAGTATAGAGGCAGAACCTCTGGTTTTGGACATCCAGGCGGGAGCCCGGGGAGATTGAGATACTGGCTTCTCATGCGAGTCTCGCTAGTTGGCGCGACCAAAACCTTGACACGTATACCCGTCGAGCACAGGTACGCAGCCTCGCATATCTGTCCGCTGTTGAAGTTTGAGAACTTGTCGTAATGAAAGCTCATGCCTGTGAGAGGAGTGCGAAGGGTCCCGATTCTCGGATCACGGAGCAGATTGTTCTCGAGTAGACATGACAATGTATGACTCTTGCCACTACCTTGTGAGCCACAGATGAACGTCGACCAAGGCTCAGAAGTATTGGTGAAAACGAGCTTGTCTTGCGGCTTGTTCGTAGAGAAGCTTGTAGGCGTGCCGTCCGTAGGCTCCTTGTCCATAAGACCGAGTAGTCCGTACTGAGGATATGGTTCTTGTTGTTGTTGTGCAGCGCCAAACCGGAATAGCTGTAACGACTTCTCGTGAACCGAGCTAGTAAATAGAGGGGCAATCTTGAGTGCGTGCGAATCTTCCGTATGTGCTCCAAACATGGTAGAGTCTGTGACTTTGTGCTTGCTGAGCATTGGTAGATACATAGAGTACGGGTCAAGGAGAGATGCCCGGGAGGTCGAAGAGACTGCTTCGTCAGTAACTGAATCTGCCATTCGTTGGCCTGCTTTGGACATCTTCCCCTTCTCCCGTGACTTGCTCATTTCGCAGATGGAGAACAACGTGCAAGGAAATCTAACATGAAGAAGAAGAGTACATTCAGCTTGAGACTTTTCTGGCTCAGATAAGCAAAAATATGGAAATCCAGACTTACGATTGAAGTTGAAAGAATGCAAGCTGAAGGGCGTCGCCCATACTGCCGGTTTTGTGATTGTCATTGTGATGTTGATTGTGGTGTTTGCTTTCTGTCAGGAGACGTCTCGCAGGACGCCTTTCAAAGCACTGCAGGCGCAGTATGAGGAACGTTAGGACTTGATTAGCTGAGTGAGTAGCACATGTCGCCGATCAGTCAATGCAGAACAAAAGAGACACGGACAGAACAAGTCAGCTATGCATTGTTGTTATGTCGGCTGGTGAAGGTGGGAGGATGAGAGTCCAATCTCCGGCAGCCTCAGCCTTGTGGCTACCTCCTCCTGCTGCACGACTTCATCTTCACTGTGCTCTGAATACACACCAATTGGCCTGAAGCAACAACGACGTTCATATGTGAACGTGGTCGTAGCATGAGCAGAAAGAGCGACTTCTCGATAGAAGCTAAGCAGAAACCTCGAGAAGTCTTTGGAGCTGCAAGGCTGACGATGGATCCGGAGCATGGTGGGGTTGTGCCAGCCAATCATTACTAACTCATTCCAATCAGATCTGAGCTAGACTACGTATTAGATCTTTCGACCTCGCCCCCTCCGCTGTTCGTGGTCGACGCCCTTGCACATTTATAACCCTCTGCGGACAGCCTCTGAGTTAGGGTCAACGCCAACAAGATGCTCGCTCGACCATCAGCCAAAGCCGCAGCTGGTGTTGCAGCGAAGGCAACGCGAAGCTATGTCGCTCCAGTGTCCGCCACCAGCTGTTTGAGCTCGCAGCCAACCTCGAAACGCTCCTACGCCACGGTCCAAGATGCCGCACCCAAGAAAAGAACACACGGAGGTCTGAAGGACCAGGACAGGATATTTCAGAACCTCTACGGCCACCACGGCACCGATCTAGCAAGCGCAAAGAAATATGGCGACTGGCACAAGACCAAAGAAATAATAGGCAAGGGTCATGACTGGCTCATCAACGAAATCAAGGCATCCGGTCTACGAGGCAGAGGAGGTGCAGGTTTCCCCTCGGGTCTCAAATTCTCCTTCATGAACGCCAAGGGCTGGGAGAACGACAAGAAGCCCCGATATCTAGTTGTCAACGCGGATGAGGGCGAGCCAGGAACCTGCAAAGACAGAGAAATCATGCGAAAGGACCCCCACAAATTGATCGAAGGATGTCTCGTAGTCGGTCGATCCATGAATGCCACAGCTGCCTACATCTACATCCGAGGCGAATTCTACCATGAGGCAACCGTCTTGCAAAGAGCTATTCAAGAAGCATACAAGGACGGCCTTATTGGCAAGAACGCGTGTGGGTCAGGCTACGACTTTGACGTCTACATCCACCGAGGCATGGGCGCTTATGTCTGTGGCGAGGAGACATCGTTGATCGAATCGCTCGAAGGAAAAGCTGGCAAGCCACGTCTGAAGCCTCCGTTCCCAGCCGCCGTCGGTCTATTCGGTTGCCCATCAACCGTCACGAACGTCGAGACCGTCGCCGTCTGTCCTACCATCATGAGAAGAGGTTCTAAATGGTTTGCAAGCTTTGGTCGAGAGCGAAATTCGGGCACAAAGCTCTTCTGTATCTCAGGCAACGTCAACAACCCCTGTACAGTCGAAGAAGAGATGTCTATTCCGGTCCGTGAGCTTATTGACCGCCACTGTGGTGGTGTGAAAGGTGGCTGGGACAACCTGCAAGCTATCATCCCCGGAGGCTCATCCACCCCAATCCTGCCGAAGCATATACTCGACGACCAACTGATGGACTTCGATGCTCTGAAGGACAGCCAGTCTGGTCTAGGTACCGCCGCCGTCATCGTGATGGACAAGTCGGCGGACGTCGTGAGGATGATATCTAGATTATCGTCCTTCTATAAGCACGAGTCGTGCGGCCAGTGCACGCCTTGTAGAGAAGGCAGCACATGGGTCATGAAAATGATGCAGCGATTCGAGAAGGGCCAGGCTAGGACTCGAGAGATCGACATGCTGCAGGAGTTGACCAAGCAGGTTGAAGGCCATACTATCTGTGGTAAGTATAATAGTGTTTCCCCCGCTCACTTCCAATGCTAACTCTACACAGCTTTGGGTGAAGCTTTTGCGTGGCCGATCCAGGGCCTCATCCGACATTTCCGGCCGGAACTTGAGGCTAGAGTACAGCAATACAAGAAGGAAGTCGGTGCCGAAGCACTAGCTGGAGGCTGGGAGCCAAGTGCTGCCAAGCAGGGTCTGTTGATCTCGCCAGGTCAGTAGATGTGGAGGACGATTAGACCACATGTACAGCAGCAAGAGCATGGCAATGGTGGTTCTTTTGTGCAAACCAGTACAGTCTCGGCGTTGATTTATTTAGCGACACTTGCTTTCCCAATTGACATCATTCACAAAGACCCCAATCCCGGTCTTATTTTCCCGCTCACAGTTCCTGTCTGTGCCTGCGTGTCACTCGGCCAATGCCCAGCGAATACACCATCTTCCTCCACCCCACGAGGACTTGCAACGGTTGTGCCATCCAGCTCATGGATATGTGCTTCGCCCGCCGACAACTCTTGCCGACACCTTTTTTCACTGGGCGGATTCGCTCCGTGATCCGCCTGCCCAACGTGGTCCTCTTCTGAGGAAGCTGAGGCACGCGCCCTCCGCGAACAGCAACTTGACCTGCCCCTCTTCCAGACAATCGCAAGCAGCACGAGACAAGCCGTGAATGCTATTACTGCGACGGCAGATACTCCGGCTATCACGGGCACGGAGGTATGGGGGGTTTCCTCCGCTTCAGCTCCCAATTCAGGAGCCACGGAGGTGGCTATCGGTTCTGCTGTTGCTGTTGCTGTGGTGGATGGTCCTGCTGTTGCTGTCGCACTCTGCAGTGACTGTGTCGTTCGCGAAGTGTCATTTGCTGAGATGGAGGCTTCCGCATATTGCGATGACCATTGCGACGGCCACAAGTAGTTAGTTTGAGTCTGGTTTGCAATGGTGTAGCAGGCAACGAAGGAGGCATCGGGACTCGAGAAGCTGAATTTGTTGCAGTATTGTGCTATGCCATAGTTACTGTTGGAAAAGAGTGTTAGGACCGAAAGACTCGAAGGTTAGCATACTGGCATACCATTGCGTTAGATAGGAGTTCTCCAGGACCATACTATGCGACTCGGCTGGTAAACAGGACGTGGCATAGATGTGATAGATGTGCTGGTTTGTCGTGCCCAGCTTGTGACAGCCTATCCTGTTTCCGTAACTGATGGAGGTCACAAAGGCAGTATAGTCTGGTGTCTCGCATTGACCGTGCTCGAAGGGTCTGGTCCGGGGAAGTAGCCAATTGCTTCGGGAGCGTAAACTGTCTTCGTAGTCGTGCTTGTCGATCTCACGGCAGGCGGCGGTATGGTCGTTAGATCGCCGACAGTGGTAGTCGTGCTTGTCGACCTCACGGCAGGCGGCGGTATGGTCGTTAGATCGCCGACAGTGGTAGCCACTGGGTCACCGACGATGATCGAGGGGGATGAGGGACCCCCGGGGGCTGTGGATATGGGTGTGAATGTCTCCTCCAACGAAACCAGGTCATGATCAGACATTCGTAGGGTGGGTCCAGCGCATTACAAGCCTTTGGTGCCTGTCGTCAAAGTATTGACTTCTTCCTTGAGCACGCTCAACTAGAGACCACGTTCTCGAAGATTGACTGATCTAATATCTGAGCCCCGGGCTCTCTATCGCAGGAGTCCTCATGCCTAGCCAAGTTTGCTATACATCTCACAATGACGACGACACAGTTGGCTCGTAGGGTGACGCAGGGCAGAGTTACTACCAGATCCCATGCAGCTAGCCGGTCGAGCACACCATGACGACTTGCAACCGACGCAGTAACTGAGTGCAGTGTCAGTTTCGAAGATCATGAACAGCACGAGCTGTGGGACAAATCCGATTCCAAAGCTACAACCTATTAGTACAATGCCTATTTTAGCCACCAAACGCTACCAGAATTTGGCTTTGCTGAAAGCACCCCCAACGGCACCAGTAACTCCGCTCGCACCACTGCTCACAGCCTGCTGACCTTGCGATGCAGCTCCTGTAGCAACATCTTTGCCTTTAGACGCAGTATTGCTTACGGCTTGCTGGCCTTGTGAGGCAGCTCCTGTAGCGGCGTCCGTACCCTTCTTCGCACCGTCACTGAGAGCCTGTTGACCTTGCGAGGCGGCGCCTGTAGCGACTTCTGAACCCTTCTGTGCGGCTTGCTGGCCTTGCGCGACAGCGCCTGTAGCGACGTCTTTGCCTTTAGACGCAGTATTGCTTACGGCTTCTTGACCTTGCGATGCAGCCCCTGTAGCGACGTCCGTACCCTTCTTTGCGGCTTGCTGGCCTTGCGAGACAGCTTGACCAGCGCCGTCCTTTGCAGCTTGCTGAGGATCTGATGCAGCCTGTCCAGCGGCGTCCGTACCCTTCTTTACAGCATCTTGACCTTGCGAGACGGCATCTCCTGCGGCTTGTTGGCCCTTAGACGCAGCCTGTCCAGCGGCGTCTGTACCCTGCTTCGCTGCTTTCTGAGGAGCACCTGCCGCCTTCTTAGCAGAATCGGACCCGGGCACGTTCTCTGCTATGTTCGGCATGCTGTCTGTAACACCCTTCGTGCCGGATTGGACTCGCTGCAAAGGAGATCTCGTGCCTGCACCAGGCTCGCTAGCCTTTCTCTGGCCGAGCTTTGGGGGTGGGGATCTTGCTTGATCAGGGGTTGAGCTACCCTTCCGCCCCAGCTTTGCTGGCTTCTTCTTCTCTTGTGAGTCCTCCTTTGACTGCGAGTCTTCCCCTGCTTGTGAGCTCTTCTTCTTCTCCGGCTTCTGCTCCGAAGGCTTGCGTTCAGGTTGAGCAGGTTCATCTTGCTTTTGGGAAGATGATCGCCAGGAAGGCAGTGATGGCAGATAGGAAGTGGCGTAGCTAGCATACGATTGCTGTTGTGAGCCTTGGTTCTTGCTCGCGTCTTCTCCTTTGCCAGGCGCAAGACCTTTACCAGCATCGGCTGCCTTCTGGGCTCCTGAATCGGCTGTGTCAACTGCTTTACCAGCCCCCTTGCCAACATTGTCAACTGCACTTCCAGCGGCCCCAGTTGCCTGATCAGTCGTGTTGCTCACGGTGGTACCGACTGCATCAGTAACTTTTCCGAGTGTTTGAGTCACACCCGGATCCTTCTCGAGAGCTTGCTTAACACCAGGTGCCTCTTTGACTTGCTTGGTAGCTGGATTATCCTTTATATTTGCGGTATTCTTCACCGTCGTCCCTACTGTCTCTGTGGCAGTATTTGTGGCATTCTTGGCAGTCTGTCCAGCATCTTTCGTCGTCTTGGCCGGCTTTGAAGGAGTATCTTCTTTCTTAGAATAGCCTGGGATATTCGGCATGCTTGGCATCGCGGGCATACTATGAGGCAGATACGCCGCCGCTCGCGACCTATAGCCTTCTGCCTGTTTAGTAGCGTCATCCGCGACCTTGTTTGGATCGGCCTTAGGTACACCTCCAGTGGTGCCACTGCTACCCATGTAGGGTATATTTGGTAGCGCTTTGTAGACACGTTGTGCCATGCTTGAGTTCCTGACATCGTCCAAAGTATCGTTTGCAGCAGCGCTCACTTCTGAAGGATTTGATATAGCTCTTTCGAGATTGCTAGCGATTTTCTCGGCATCTTTTGTGTTCGGGGCATTTGGTGTGTACCACCATTCAATGGCCCTCGTAACCAGGGATTTCTCCGTCTTTTCCTTGACTTGCTTTTCGAGGTCGCTGGCCTCATCTTCTGCCTGAGCGTCTTCGTCCACTTTGCCGTCTTTCTTGTAGGATTTCTTCCGCATCAATCTATTTCTTTGAGCTTGCAGGGAGTTCTTCTTCTCCTCTTCAACCATCTTCTTGAGTGCTTCCCGTTCTTCCTCCACGGCTTGCATGTCGATATCCTCGAAACCAATTTTCTTGAGGATACCGCCAATCAAGAAGCGGTATCGCAAGTGGCCGTCAACGTCCTCGCTAACATCCACATTTTCGACACCTGGGAGGCCTTCGATAGGCTGTAAACCCGCAATTCCGTACTGTATGGAGGACGTGCGGTACATGAAACCCAGAATATAATCATTACTGGAATGGACATTGATGAGTCTGCCAGTGACGGCAGTCCTTAGGACCCGCCAGTCACTGGTGTCGGAAGGAGTCGGTGCACCAATGAGTATCGCGTTCTCGACCAGATTGAAGGCGCGCATCTTCGCAAGATTCTGCAAGCACACGTATATTGCTCTTGCCCCAAGCGAATAGCCAATTAGCGTGACGGGTCTTTCACCTTGAGCACGGTTGACTAGCACTTCGGCAAGCACTTCACCAACCTTTTCTGCCCTTGCCTTTGCGACGCTGAATGGATTGTCGAGGACGCGAGCGACCTTCAGTAAGGCCACTGGCCACATTGCAGCCATCAAGTCTGCAAATACTGTGCTTTGGATGAGTTCTTGTTGAGCATAACCCCATGCTGCGCTCGAGACCATACCATCCATGGCGTTGCCCAGGTTCAGGAGGGCCTCAAGCTCATATTTCAGTGCGAAAACCTCAGCGCCAGACCCTACCACTCTCCATGGCTTTATCACTTCCTCCTTTTCTCTCAACCAGCCGGACAGGCAGATCGTGACTCTGAGCTTATGATCATGCTCACTGGCCTGTTTTGCACCATCGCTAGGATCCTCGCTTGTTTTCTGATTGGAGTGCACTGGGAGGAATTCGAAGTCCTCGATGTCCCGTGCGTACTGGTCCATCATCTGTCCCGTCATTCTACCTCCGTAAGCTCCGAACAAACTGCCTACGAGCAATGAGGAGGACGCTACTGACCCAAGGTAGCCTGCTGCAGCGGTGGTTCCAAGCCCAAGCCCAGTTGCAACACTGCCTATTCCAGATGCAAGCAGAGGAGCCGCGAAACCGCCAGCTACACCAATGATGGCCGCACCGGCTATGGCAGCATACCTGACCTTCTTCTGCCTGGTATCCTTGTTCTCTTCGCTCTTCTTCTTTGTCTCCTCATCAGCCGATAACTCTTTGGCGTTCTCCAGAAGGCCCTTTGCCGTCACATACTCGTCTTGCTCGAATGTCTTCAGAGACAATTTGAGGCTGGACGTTATATTCAGCAAGAGAATACGTGAAGCAGCGTTGTAGTGCTCAAGCGACAACAAAAGCAGCAGAATAGAATGCAGCACCAATGTCCTCTTGTCCATAGATAATCTGGTCAATGGCGTTTTAGTGGATGGGAACAGGTCTTTAAACTTTAAGTTTGTTCCTTGCTTCGGTGCTTCCGTGATCTTGCCTGCTGTAGTGGTAGTGGGTGCTTTGGGTCGAGCTTGCGTTGACTTAGATTTCTCAATCTGTTCCTTGGCCGTATCCTCACTGTCTAAAACCTCGCCAACTCGCTGGATGACCTGCTCTCGCCAGTCATCGTAAGCCTTCAGAGCGTTCTTCTTGAGGTTCTTCATTTTGGGCGTATCGATGTCTTTCTCAAAATCCGCCTTCATTTTCTTCTGCTTCTCATTCTTGTCAGGGTCAGCCTTTGTATCCGCGCTCATCATTTTTTCGTCGTCCGTCATTCCCTCCCTCCGTATAAAGCTCTCGTCAAGACCTGCCGACGCATCAAAATTCTTGACAATTATATTCCTCATCGATTCTGTGATATCTGCTATCAGTAATGTCAAATCTGCTCTCTGCGACTTGTCAAGAACAGTAGTCAGATCTTCACCATCTTGCTTCTCATTTTTAGGAGCCGATTCCTCGTCCTGATCCTGAGTAGCTGACTTCCCGTCTTGATCCTGAGTAGCTGGCTTCTCGTCTTGGTCCTTGGAGGTAGACTTGTCGTCACGAGAAGCCGACTTCTCGTCCTGGTCTTTGGAAGCTGACTTATCGTCTTTGTCCTTAGATGCATTGTCGTCCTTGTCCTTGGAACCTGACTTGTCGCTCTTAGGAGCCAATTTCTTAGGCTTGTTCCTAGGCTTCGAAGCCGGCTTGTCGTTCGAAGCTGACTTATCGTCCTTGGATGCCGGCGTGTCCTCCTTCGATGGCGGCTTGTCCTCCTTCGATGCTGAATTATCGTCCTTGGATGTCGGCGTGTCCTCCTTCGATGGCGGCTTGTCCTCCTTCGATGCTGAATTATCGTCCTTAGACGTCGCGCCCTTGTCCTTCCCTTTAGTGGCTAACTTCTTAGGCTTAGAAGCCGGTTTCTCAGCCTTAGAGGCTGGCTGCTTCTCTACCATGATGACTTGGTGTTTCGAGATCTCTCCAGTTCGCCTGTTTGTGCTGGATCAGGCAGGTATGATAAGCGAGCATCAAATACAAGTAAATGCTTCACTGAGTGATGAGATGTGTCGCGAAGTGTGGCGGTGCTGCGAGGGCTGGTAGACTGGAGCTCATAGCTGGCCATGACTGTGACGTGACGTAGACCTCCGCCCAAAAACTTGAGGAACAGGGATACTCCCTGTAAAAGGTGAATACCTGATTCCTGCTTTTCGTAACACGGGCCAGTCAATAATGCGGCAGCTAGACTTACAAGCATTTAGCGAAACATTTTCAGAACATATGGGAGGTTGGTAATCTTATCATTTCTCATTGGCCCCGTGAGGACACAAGTCATTTCTATGTGCCATACCGGTCTCCAAAAGGAGATCCCAGGCTTTGAAGCTCTCTATAATTCGACCACTAGTGTCGCGATGCTTATAGAATTGTACCGAAGCTATGTAAGTCAGCAAGAATCAGCCAGGTAGTAGTCGAGAGTCCTTACCCAAATGTTTGCTTGATACTGCGGACGTAGTATCCCTCCCAATTGCGCTGCACGACGTCTTCCTGACCGACAGGCACACCTGTCCAGGAGACGCGCATATTTGTGACCTGATCAACGTCGTTTTGATCGAAGTTGATCTCTTGCAGACTATAATGACCTTCTGGCCATTGTGCCAAGCGCCATTTTTGAACGACTTGCTTCGGTTGGTCGAGCTTGACGAACTCTCCTAGAACATTGCCGTCGAAGATGGCAAACTTGCCGCCCACCTTTGCACCGTCGAACTGTTTCGGTGCAGCCCGGGTGAAAGCAGTTAGTCGCTGAGGATCCGTAAAGGTCTTGAACAGCTCTTCTGCAGTGGTTCGGAACTCGTCTGTAGCTGTTACAGTTGTAGTGTTCACTGATGCATTCCCAGAAGAGACAGTCTTGCTAGTGTTTGTAGCCAGTGGTGTTCTTTCCCTCTGTGGATGCCATGTGGGTGTCGCAACCCCACTGGATGGAATCGAGTCGTTAGCATGCTGGAGGTCCTTGCCATGCTCTGCGATCAAAGCTGGGGCCAGTGTCTGGAAGACTTGACGCAGCTGAGGGACTATTTTCGCCTTGACCAGGTCTTTGACAGGTTGTTTCTCTTTCGTCTCGGAGTAGATATCTATCTCGAACTACCACAGCAGGTCAGTTTCAAGGATGGAACCAAATAGTTGAGGAAAGAAACGTACGACGTACTCGTCTGGCTCGGTGTCGTAGGCGCATTCTGGCACTTTGATGCTTCCTGCGACATCGGCACCCTCTTGGTTCTTCCCTGTACGCCGTTAGCATGTAGGTTCTGAATTGATTCACTCGGCAACCCCTACCCTCGTAATCCAGTCGCAATGAGACATCGAAGATCGTGATAACTTTGCCCTTCCGCTGACTTACATCTACATCGCCATCCATGGAAGTAAGCTTGGTGACCTTTGCCGAGACTCCATCTTCTTCGGCAGAGACCTCCTTGACTTTGCTATCGAGGTAATCTTTTGCCCATGGTCCTACATCCTTGTTCACCCAGTGCCAGTTGTTCGGGTTGTGTAGGACCATGGTTGCTGATTGGATGATGCAGAATCGTGCGGGTTGGCCTCGCGGACTATGTCTCTCTGCAAGTCAGCATGCGCATGATTCACGCAGCTGCGAATGGTGGTTGTAGGGAGTGTTCATCAGATCTTTGGTCTTTGCGACCGCAGAGGCTGATCATCAAGGACGTTTGAGTACAAATCATGTCCAATATGACTGGTGCCTAGCATAATGTTCTTCATGTGATGTGTCTGGGCTTCTATCCACTTACCTGTTATCTGTGCGAACTTAGTTGACTGAATTCGCTGTGAGCGAGCATGGCTGCGCGCTCGCCAATTGAACAGGATGCAAATTGACAGAAAGTTCTCGATCACACAAGCCGGGTGATGCCTGAGATTCTTAAGGCATCACGAAGATGAGAGAAAGCTGAACGCACGTGCACAGCTGTTTAGAGCGCTACATTCGGTCTTGTAGACCGCCGTGGAGGAAAAGACCTATGCATGCACGAATGTCCAAGCAGAGAGGGCAAAGACAGTCCACTGACAGTCCACTATCTTCATAGATTGTGGCTGCTGAAATCAATAAATACCAGACAGACCGTTCTCCGAGAGCAATTTGTATCAATAGACATCTACGCGTATGCAGTAGCAAGCAGCCCTTCGAACGGCGGTGAGAGATCATTGCCGTATGTTGTGTGGTGCTGATTGTGCGGAAGGATTGAGCACCATTTCTATCCTCGAGCCAATTGGCGCGTCACCGCTGACCGCAGCTAGCTCAAGCTCAAATGTCAAGGATTAGTCAACGGCGGCAGTGGAGGGCACCCCCTGTTGTATCGCCACCAGGTGTCCGAAATACTGGGCCTAACGACATCGACCAAGAGGCATAGGCTGGAAAGCCTTGACTTGGTCCGCTAGGACATCCCACGAGTGCATCCGTTGATCATTACCACTTCGCGAGATTGTGCATTTGATCGTCCCATTTACCGTGGCATACCTAGTTCTACGCAAGTCCCTCGACCGCTAGAATGCATTCAGGTACCTCCTTCGGCACTAGCGTCCCAGACAAGCGAAGCGCACTTCCCCAGAGACCGATTTGAGAGACGATACCAAGAAGTCCGCTTGAGATGAGATATCGCAGGCTGTGCCGACGGCGGCTGGGGGTTTCGGCCAAATGACTCTCGGTATAGTGATCATGCCACCACAGGTGTGCTTTCCTTCATCAGCAGAAACTTATCAGACGTGCTTCAATATGTTGGAACTTGAGAAGGGACGTTTAGCTCCGATCCTCGCAAAATCGTCGGAGCTGCTCAATCAAGCCATTCGCTTCCAGTGCCAGGCATGTTGCTAGCTGGTTCTTCATTCATCATGCTCTCAACATCGCCAACTTGTTTCCTGTCAGATATTTCGCGACTTTTTAGCTTTGACCGCATTCTGGCTATGCTCGCGTTGCTTAGACTCCCGTACGCCAATCCTCGAGACGAAATTGACGAGCTGTCCCCTCTCATGGCGCTTGGTTGTCATTGCAGAGGCTCGGAGGAGCTCGATAGTCTATTGAGGTGCAGATACACATCGGTACCGTAGCTAGACAGTCGTCAGTCGAAACGCTCAGAAAGTTAGGGACAAAAGACTTACCCTTCCATTGAGATCAACTTGAGGTCACCGCCAAAATACCTCGCGTACAACCTCGAGATTGGCAGACCGTAGCCGAAACCCGCCATAGGTGCTTTGAAGTCGCTAGCATTGAACCCAGGATCCAGCTCTGGTGTTGCGTCCACGGTGGTGTACATATAAGTCCACACCAGGGGTATAGCACTTCTGGCAATGCCACCTCCTTCGTCACTGATCTTTATCGTGATGTCCTCCTTGCCTTCAGCAATGATAACTTTTGTGATGGGAAATTCCTCCTTTTCCGCGCCGTGTCTTTCCACCACAGCTCGTAGAGAGTTCTTCAAGGTCTCGAACAGCATGTGCGATAGATGGCCTGGCACATACATGAAAGTGAGGTCTTTGGGGCAGAAGAGTTGGACTTTCGGCGCATCGAAAAGTCCATAATGATCCTCACAAACAAACCTAGCGTTTTCAATAGCCTCCTCCGCAAGTTCTCTCACGTTTGTCTTCGTGCAGATGATGCCCACATAGTTCGGATGCCGATGATTTGACTGCGTAGTAAGAGCTATGTGTTGTCCAATAAGCATACGTATTCCGATTCGAGACATGTAGAATCTGTCCAGGAAACTCTGGATGGAGGCATCGATCTGCATGCGCTGCCTTTTCCTCTTGTACTCATTGATGCCTTGCGCGACGGTGGTTACTACCGGATCGTGTCTTCTCTTTATATTTTCCAGCATGCGGGAGAACTTCTTGTTGTGGTCTGCAAGCTCTGGTGGCCAGTTGTCGTCATCAATGGCCGCGAAATATCGTCTGCTGTTTACACCTCCGCCATTGTCACCATTCTTATTCATACTAGGATTGCGTACGTTGTTGGAAAGCTTGTTGTTGGATTTCTTGGGCGGATTTAACAATCGATCTCGAGTATCCTTGTCCAGGTCCGGTTTCGCCATTTCTGTAATCTCCTCGAACGACTGGGCGTACCAGTCTCGAACCTTCTGTATTGAAGACATGTCACCAAGACCGTCTGGCAGTTTGTTCAGCTCCTCCACTCGGTGCGCAAGACGAACTGGCAGCTCTTCGGATAGGAATTGCGAGGCGCGAAACAATGTGCCTGTGCTTGTCAGCATATATACGCAACCTAGCGGGCGCCAACATACCAGTTGAAGGCTTCTCCCCGAACTGGACCATCTGACGCAGGCTGACGCCTGTTGGTGGGAACGAAGCATAATGACTTATTCGCTTCATCAACGGCTCTGAAGGTTTCCACGCCATTGTTGCTGGTAGTCAGGCCTTGCGGCCTGGCAAGTATAGGAGTCAACTCGAGATGTAAAGGTACCAAGCAGTGTCGTGTGCTCGCACGGAAGGAGTCGAAGCTCCAAGAGGTTATCCACCCGTCCGAAGCTCGCCGACGTAGTGGGTTCGCAATCCTCGGTATTGCTGCAGCAAGGCGTTATGAGTCGGGGCAGCTCGGGCTGACGGCAGCCGTGCACTTGAGTAGAGTCGCTTTGTCGTATGTAGATGTTACTATATAGCTATTGCATGTTCTGCAGCTCCTCAAGTGGCATGGAAAAGTGACTCTTCTGACCGTATGGAGTGCTAGTGTGGAGGGCTGGATGTGGAGAAGGCTTGGACGGCAGGGTGGACTGATTGCCTCTTCTTAGGGTGTTACTCGTAGAGTACAAAGCCTCGTTGTTTACGTTCTTCTGATGCTGGATTCTTCCAGCTAGCTGACCAGATATCAGCTTTCAGATCCTGTCAGGAGCTCTCTCAAGTGCCGAAGTATGTGACTCTGACGAAATTCACCTTGTCGCTTGGATGGTTGCTCTGTGTTGCTCATGAGCTCGCTGCCCAATGCCGACCAATAGCCAGTGACGCAAATGGACCCCAAGCTCAATGACATGTGAACAAGCCGAGGCTGCAATGGCGCCCGCACTGCATGTCTGACTGAAGCTCCTTAAGCACCGTGACCTCCGACAGGCAAACATCACCCTTCAAGTTCCTACCTCAAAGTAGACGTCTATAGTCTCCCTTTGTGCCACCGTAAGCTCTTCAAGTTGAATGGTATACTGACCACGTCAAGCAGCTTTTGTAGGGCATTGTTTGATCTCTGGTCGCTATTTATGCTTCGTTGGCGACAAGACTTGAGTTGCAATCAAAAAGACCACATACAGCGCGAACATGATCGATCTACGCAATAGCCAGTACCGAGAGGGCCAGTTACGGGGCTTGTTAGCACAAGATGTATGAGATGACTATCTGCAACCTCTAAGATTAAAAGGTTGCATTGCTTTTCAATAACTTCATTGGGCGCGTTGTGAGGCGTGTCGTGAGCCAAAGCAAGTACGTTGGTGGGAAAGACGCTTCGAGTGCACGAGGGCAGGTGCAATTGACGGTAGTAGGGTTTTCCAGCTCAACAGATATACCTTCACGTTCTGTTTCTATTTCTGCTTATGACTCAAAGACCTCTGTTTCTCACTGCCTGCGATACATGCTCTTGGTTCCTCATATCAAATGACCCCAGTCCGGGCTTCAAGGGTGTCGCAGACAGATGCTTTCCGAGCACGTACTCCTTCACCAGCACCCTCCACAGTCCTTTCAAAAGCGCATCAGATGGTTGCCAACGTTGCTCGATGGGTACCTCCACTCCGCTCATTCAACAAAGGCCACATCCTCCTCTACGTTTGTCTAGCATTCTGGTTAGGCTGGCTGATATTGCCACTGCACGAGCTTGACGACAATGGCAGGTTCACACATGAGGTCACAACAGCTGGTCTTCACAACTACTTTGGCAACTTCGAAGGATTTTCGGAATGTAATATTCGTGCCGCAGAGCTCTATGCTGTTCCTCCTAGAGATCATCTAGGCTTCTACGACTTCGGCACTTTCTGCCATGATCGGAAGCATCTTCTCAAAGCCCTCTCCGAAGGCGGACGAGTGGGCTTCGATGCACCATACACGCCACGAGGTATGAATTGAGCAGCCGCTAGGCGACGTTGGCTGACGTGGTAGGCTGCAACTACAGATGGTACGAAGTTGAAGAGATGTGCTTCATTCTCGAACGGTTCGATGGACTTGTTTTCGTCGGCGATGAAACATTGCAAGCTATCTATAGCGGGCTAAACATCTTGTTGCGAAGAGATCTCGCACTTGGCGCTCTGGATTCAGCTTCCATGGAGCGGGCCTTACAAGATGAATGTAGGTGCAGCAACCAATTCATCAAGCAAGACTGTCGCCAGCATAGTCTCATGACATCGGAGAAGGCTAGTCAGGACGATCACCTCGGAAGCCCCTACTTATGCAATCGTGTGCGACATGCTTTCTTGAGTTCAGACTCTGCACAGCCAGGTATTTTCACTGTCGAGAAATTCAAGCAGATAGTTCCTCGAGCTCCGCGATCCAAGTACCGACCTATACCCATCATTCACTCGCTAGGACCTTCGTCAGTATCTGCTAATGACGCGGCTACATCGTTGGGCAGATTCGTCGAGCTAGCTGACGACTCTGGCCGAAACACACCAATGCTCTGGATCGGACCAACTGCAGCTGGTCATGTTGAGCTCAAAGGAAGGAAAGGTAATCAAGAGATTTGGGAGTTTGACCGTAAGATGGCTGCAACTGCCCAAGAGAACGATGTCGATGTCCTCGGCATGTGGAACATGACAGTGCAAGCTACGAGCTGGGATGGAATGCGGTTTGCAGAGAAAGTGGCAATCACTCAAGCAATGATGGTCATGAATTGGCTCAGCAGACTGGAATCCAGCTGAGCTGAAGGATCCTACCCCTAATCAATGCCAGCATGTGTTCCTGCTGCAATCGAATTGATCAGTTCCGGGCTGTTTCCTAGTCACAGCCAAAGTCGAGAACATGCTAATGTCCTTCCACCAAAGTAGTGCTACTGATATGAAAGTGCTCCGGCTATACCGCGAGCTCGCTTTGTTCCTTCGCATAAGGAGCTTCAGGCATTTCACAATATTCTGCCTAGCTCTGTGTTCCAACGATTTCACCGTTGCTCACGTCTGACGTCCTCCGCGCCGCTCTGGCATGCATTTTGCGAAACTCCTCGCGGGCTAATGAACTCCGTTTCAAGGCCCTTAGAACAACACTTCACCACTGCCTTCTAGCTCTCCTCCCCAAAAGTCACCAGCTTTTCGTGCTTTCGTCTTATCGTTCTGCTTACGCTCACTCTCTTGTCGCTTCTGGATCTCGAAGACCTCTTCGACCGGCCCCTCGACGTAGCCCGGGGGGTCTTCATCATCCCTGTCAAGATCTATCTCTCCAAGCAATAGCACGTTCTCCCCTCGGACCAGGAAAGTCCCTCTGGGTATGTCGCAGAATAGTTTTCTTGGAGGACCGGCCGGTGAGGGCGCTTCGACATAGTATCGTTCCTTCGTTTCCGTCAGGACGAGATTCGCAAATTGATCCCATGTTCGTAGGACGCCGAGAAGCTTTCGACCATCACGCAGCACTAGCATGAGCTTTTCTGTAACGTTGAAATCTATGGTTAGCACAACTCATGGGATGATAGCTTTTCAGCGCGCAGGAAGCACCGAGCGTGTAGGTGAGGGGGTACCCACTGTCTGTGAGGTCGAGCAGTTGGGCGGCAGTCGTAAACATCTGAGGAGGCAGCTGTGGCGGACCTGGTTGCGGTGCCGCCGCACCACCTAGGACGTTCCCATCCTGTGTCGATGGCGGCTGTTCTGCAGGGTTCATCGTTCGATCTTCTCACTGCCCAAATTGAGAGGAATACAAGTGACTATCTGTGTGGTCGCAGGTCGGTACACCACATCGCGCTCTGGAGGATTGAAAGATTGTGTCAGCACATTATCATCGTGTCTCCTCTAAAGAAGCAGCAGTCAGGCTCGTTTGATGATATTCCATGTGCGCAAGCGGCTGCGATGACGCCTACCGCACTGCTATTGCACACCCGGCTTGCCTGTAGCTCCGTACTCGACGGCCACTGACCACATCTTCACTTTCCCTTCTCTTTACTTCTAAACCAACAGGACCAGAGTCGCACTTGGAGCTTACAATCGCTGGTCTGACACCAGTCGTATTCTTTTCTAAATCCAAATACACCTCCTTTGTGGTCTTCGGAACGCAGTCCTTTCTCGAAAATGCAAGCTGTTCATCCGGGCTGCGCTCGAGCATAGCACTCTATCGGCCGAGAGCCAGGCTGTCATGATTGGTTCATAAGGGAAGAGTCCCTCTCTTCGTGCAACTTCTCGTGCGAGATAGTCTGCTTGAAGACGACTTTGGTATGGGTCGACTTCGTTGTCTGTCTTACAGGTACAATGTCCGCCGTCGACGTACGAATTCGTCCTTCTTGAGGACAGCTCAATCTAATTATGGCTACCAATCGCCCGAGAAGGGATGCTAGAAGCAGTGGCCTCTGCGCATCCGTCGGTAAGTATGTAGCGTCGAGTATATGTATCGCAGCTTGGACTGTCATCGCGTGGCTTCGCATTGTGCTGACACTAAACTTCTATCGTGCTGCAACGCTTTTGCTACCGATTACGACCAGGTATCACCAGCGATGGCTCTTCTCAGGATACTCGCAGAGAAATGGCGCCCGCCGACAGAAGTACGAGAGTCATTCCAAGGTCAAGTCATCTTGGTCACCGGTGCGAATACAGGTCTCGGACTAGAAGCAGCCAAGAAGGTGGCAGCTCTGGGCCCGGATAAATTGATCGTGACGACTCGCTCACAAGCAAAAGGCGAATCGACAAAGTTGCAAATCGAGCAGTGGATGACCACGGCCAAATGCACCCAGCGAACGGAGATCATACCTCTAGTACTTGACATGGGCAGTTCTGCCGGCGTCAAGGCTTTCGCAGAGCTGCTCGATACCACAACCAAAAAACTCGATGCTGCTATTCTTAACGCTGGTATGAACCAGCCACAATACCGAACAAGCGGAGAAGGCTTTGAGGAGACGCTCCAGGTCAATACTGTTAGCACCATATTCCTGGCCACATTACTCCTTCCGCTCCTCGCCTCTACAGCAACGTCGAGCAATAGACAGACGCGCCTTACCTTCGTCTCCTCGCGCAATTCCACGTTGGGCTCATCGTTCCCAACTGCTCGGCCTTCTGTGCTGTCCTCCACCACTCCACTCAAGACAATGTCACAACCAGAGCATTTTCCTTCAGGAGTTGCTGCAGGACAAATCCAGTACGGTCGATCCAAGTTGATGCTCGAGTATGCCGTTCGCCGCATGGCACAGCTCCCAGCTGTGCGCGACGCGCAAAAGTCCCCACTCGTCATCATTAACTCTGTCTGTCCCGGCATGACGCAGACTGATCTAGCACGCAACTACGAGCATTGGTTTGCGAAGGCGCTTGCCAAAACCCTCTTTATGGTGCTTGCGCAGACTGCTGAAGCGGCGTCGAACTCGTATTTACAAGCACTGACGAGTGGAGATGAGAGTATGGGTCGGCTATGGTCCGCCGGGCATTTTGTGGAGGAGTGGGATGCCTTGAAGAGTGATGAAGGTAGGAAGCTTGGGAATAGGGTGTGGGAAGAGATGAAGGTCTTGATGCAAGGATGGGACAGTAGCGTGGCTGGAGTCCTTGAGGGGAAGGTTGAGTATTAAAACGGTGCCAGCGATCGGTTTGTGTGCCTCGGTCGCGGCCTGCCTTGTCTTCCATAGAGTTTCTACCGCTTTACGCTCCAGCAACTATAGAAGCTCCTGCACGGGATCGACTAAAGCAAGGTTGCATAACTTTTATATACTTTTTCAGTCCTTTCGCTTCCGACACTTGCCGCACAGAACGTCCCTAAGCCCGGACCGAGTCGGCCGTAGGCTCGTAATACCACAGCGCATTCTCAGCCTTCGCACAGCTCGAGGTAGATCCGGTAGCATTTACTGGAACGGAAATGCCATCTTGTGGACGCCCTACAACGTGATTGTAATACCAGGCTTCAGAGATGACCGTCCGTCCCGTATCGTTCGACCCATTACCAGCATCCGTCTCATTGTACCGTGGTCCCCTACAGCCAATGTATGGAACGGCGCCGGATGCTTTAGTCAACGTGCCCTGAATGTCCGACAAGGTGACTTGAGTGGTGTTGCTCGGTGTGATGTTTGCTCCTGCGAGCCACTCCCATGTAGGGTATCTCTGGTAGTACTTGATGGTGGTCTCGAAGAAATCGATTACATCCTCGTGCTCGGTATAATTGGGACCAAAACATGGCACCTAAGGGATTGTCAGCTGCACCACTTCCCGTTGCTACACATCTCGCTCACCTGATATGTGCTGAAGCAGGTTGCATGCTTCGAAAACTCATGAGCCCAGAACTCACTGTTTGAAGCGCCCTGATTGATCCAGTACCTAGAAAGAGGTCAGAGACGATTGCAAACAAATGTGAGCTTCCTCCATACGTGTTCATCCAATCGAGCAAATCGTAGCGCCCTGCACTCGATATAAATGACGAAATAGGTGGACCAGTCCAAGGATCGACAACCGTGCCTTCGGAAGGAAAATCGGTAGTATTCGGTGATGGTGAAGGGTCATACTGGCGATTCAGATCACAGTACTGCGTATAAGACCTGCACGAAGTGCCAAATCAGTATCTGTTGGGGGACTTGGAGGTGCTCACGCCTGGAGTAATCTACCCGTTACAGAAGTCCGGCCACAGTCCATGCACGGTCCATTTGTTTGATGGCAGCAACTGCCCTTGGCTTTCGAGCCCAGTATATGTACTCCAGAACTGTGTCAGCAGCACCAGCCCGCCAAAGGTCTCAGTACAGCAGGTATCAACGTCGAGTGGATTCTGAGGAGGACAAGATAGCAGTTGTGGCTCTGGAGCAAGGTCAGTACAATATACACCGGCATTGCTTCACGACGCACTAATCACACAGGTATGATTGAGGTCGCTAAGACCGGGATAAAGATCTTGCGCAATGGCGATACCCGTCAGCAGAGTTGTGCTGAGCACAGTAGAGGCTTTCATTTTTGCTTTCGTCGATGGGATTGAAAGGATTCCGGCAACAGTGTTCAAAGGAAAGCTCGGAGGTAATGCCAGATATTTCATTCTTGGCCTTCTTGAATTACAAGAAAGTACGCCTGGATAGCTGGCTTGTGCCTGCCAGGTACAAGAGGCTCATTGGTAGATCGGAGACAACCATGCTTGAGATCTTGGTGTTAGATTTTGGCAATCGACGAATAGAGTCTCTGATGTGTTGCACCTGCCTTTTCGTAGGCCATGACCGTTTCCACTTGATCGCAGAATTACAGGTAGAGGTGGCAAGCGAGCTCAAGTAGCGATGGACAACGTGCTGATATGATAGGCAAGCACCCAAGCTTAAATGATGTATCTGCATTAGAAGTGGTGTCCGGTGGTGTCCGGTGCCGAGGCGCTGGACGCTCGGAGCTCAGAGCGACCTCTTATTGGGTGTACTAGTATATCAACCAGACGGCGAGCGACGAAGCCACCACAGCTCAATCACCTTCCGTCACTGCAAGAGTGTCGATGTGAAGAGCCTTTTCACGCCGCTGCAGGAACATTAAAACTTCCTTTAAATTGCTACATCCGGCGTCCGCATAGGCATGGCCAGATTACACAGGTTGCTCGTTTCCTACAAGAAGAGCTGACGCTTGCGGACAGTCGATAGATTATCGTTATTCAGGTGGCTAAGCTGCGGTTGACGGCTGTTGTGTTTGATCAACATGTGCCATCGGCGCAGTCGAAGAGGCCACCGAGGACTGACTGTTTGCTGCATTGAGACGTTCGTCCAGAGCCTTTAGCGCCAGTGCTCTTCTTCTTTCAGCTTCCTCCCGCTTGCTCATTGGTCGTGCGCCTCGATCCCGGCTCATAACCGTGGGCAGGCCAGCTTCTCCCCGTGTCATCGCTTGTTCGTTGCTCGATGCAACTGCTTCATCCGAAAATGGCCTCATGATCTTCATGTTGCAGCAGAGGATATAGACCTGGTCGCACACCGCAGCGATGGGTGGTTGAATTGCATTTGGAAAGAATGTCGGAAAGGCAAAGGTCTCGCTTGCATCGCCCTTTAGCCTCAATCCACCGGTGCTCGTGCCTAACTCCGGCTGGTATTTGAAGAAGCGCAAGTAGATCCAAGTAATGATCAGACCGTACCATGCTAGCAACAATGCAGTGTCTGTTCCAAATACAATGCCAGAGAAAGTGTTCAGAAGAAGGAAGATTGCAGGAAAATGCTTGACACGGATTTTGATCAGACCCTTGTACAGGCTCACGGTATGCTCGGGCACGAGCTGTTTGAAAGCTACCAGAAATGCGGCCTGCAATGTAACAGCCCCGGCGATCGGAGTATCAGCTCGAGTAGTGTTTCGCGTGACTGTGCCCCAGAGTACATAAGTTGGAATAACCAAGAGGTTCGGAATGACGGCCCCCACGAGAGCAACGATTGCGAAATCCTTTGACCCCCAAGCTCTTTCCAAATATTTTCCGCTCAAGTAAACGGCCGTAGTGTTGATGAGGAAATTCAGAACGTTCTGCTCAACGAAAATCGACGTGAGGACAGTCCATGGATAGTAAAGCGACTTAGATGGCACTAAAGTCAGATATGGGATCGATCGATCAGGAGCTTCGGCGGTGGAGTCCTCAGCCGTCAGCGGAATATTCCACCTGGCAGCTGCGCAAACGAAGGAGAATGAGCAAGTCAGCAAGATCAATGCTCTGGTCACCGGGGGCACATTTATGCGCATTTTGCTGGTGGTCGTGAAATCGAATTGGATCTTCGAGGAGCAGGTCAGGATCACAGATTCATGTCATGGTTGTTGCGTTTCAAGCTTCAAGGCATGAAGGAGGCCGCCCGAGTAGCATTCTTCAAGCCGGATGTTGGAGAGATACAAAGAGCATAGAACTGTAGAAGTTGCTAATAATCAGCTTGGAAGGAGAGGCCGCGTGACGAGTCCCACGAGGCTGCGCAAACTGCATGCGAGCCTGGATCCTGGTGCTTGGCTGCCTGGTCCGGGTCGCCATGCAGCATGAAGCATTTCAAGTTGGCGAAGCGCTCTTTAGCCCAGTTTCATAACGCCTCCACCCGAGCACTTCAAGTTCGAGCCGCAGGATGTCAAGCGATTGAGGACTTAGGCTGCGTCCGTTGTCGACGTGGTAGCTACTAGGTATATTCTCTGGTCGTTAAGCGCAGATGGAGTTCGATGGAACATTTACGCATACGTACATATCCTTTCTGCATCTGGCGCTGAAGGGAAACAACACGAAGAGGATTGTCTGGGACAACAATAGTGATTTCATCGCGCCTAAAATCACAGAGTTCGTAGTGAGCGCAGCGCCAACGATTAAACGGCTTAGCGTAATTGTGGGAGGACCCCGGCCCATCCATGCTTGGGTTGATGTTGTGGCCCGATCAATCTTTGATCATTACTGGCGAGCAATCATTGTCTTCCTTTCCTCGCATTATCGCTTGCATATGATCAGACAGCTTGTTACCATCGCCTTCGCCAGCTTGATCTCTCCATTTGATGCGCAAGTCTAACCAAGCGACGCCATATTCAACGAAGTGACGATCACGGTAACCACGGTCATTCTCATCAAAGATCCCTGACCGGGACGAAGTCTACTTCCGGCGGCCTGGTCACGAGAGAAGCGCCACGGTGCTTTGGTGTGCTAGGCACAGTCGACTTCTGCAAGTCCTCCGAGACTGTGCCATGTTTGGATTTGATTGATTTTTGAGATCTTCAGGCACGACTCTACAGAATTCATCTGCTGTTATCGCTACACTTCGACAAGACCATCATACTGCGCCTCGCGCGCGTCAAGATTGTTTGGCGTCGGTGCCCTAGCATCTAAACGACGAATACTATTATCGACCGGATGATGTCGCGATGGACGTTGAAGTCAACCCAACCAACGTAGCGCATACTCCACCACCACTGAGTTCGGATCAGTTGAATTATCTAATCTGGAGGTATGCCTCAAACCGACCTCCGCACTCTGTCGTCGCTGTTGCTAACCTGTATCCAGGTACTTACAAGAAGCTGGTACGCGCCTTGGCATCGGCAACCATTTCAGGCTAATCGTACTTCAGGTTATGCAGAAGCCGCTGTGAAACTCCAACGCGATTGGAAAGTTGACTTCGGGACCTTGCCATTCGCAAAGCACATCAAAGGCCGAGCACTGGTCAATCTCGTACAGAAAGGTCTTCGTTACCACCATCTTTCCTTAACTTTCGACGAAAATGGCCAACAAACAAAAACTCTGGTGCCATCTATGTTCTTCTTCGGGCCCGAAAGCGCACCAGCCGATGGCGTTCCCGTCCAAAAAGAGACTTTGCTCAAAGGTAATGACTTGACCCGAGGTGTGTCTCCAGCAAGCACAGTGGCCACGGCCCCAAGGTTGAAGCCTCGCGAGGCGACAGAAGTCGCTCCTGACGAATTGACCCCTCAGACAGCGAAAAGAGGTCGCAAGTCAACTCATAGTCTAGCCCCAGATCGCAATGGCATCACTGCTCGCAAGGTCTCGGGGGCAACAGAGCCTGACGCTACAAATGGAAATGCTCACCAACAGCCCGACGTCACATCGCCTCCAACCGCTAATGAGGCCGCTGATGACGGGCCAATGACAAATGGCAATCATGATGACAAAATGGACCTCGATCATGAAGCTCGAGCAGAGTCTGTTGATATCGTGATGGAAGAGCAATCTGAGGAACCTCCCGCGCCACTGGTACCCACCTTGACCAACGGTGTGAGTGTTGAAGTCCAGGTTGCGCCTGCGAAAGTCACGAATCTGGCGCCTACTAGCGCAATATTGTCGCTGGACTCACCACAGCCGATCAGGGGCGCATCGTGGCGCCCTGAGGGTGCTGAAACGTTAGTCGCACAAAGCGACACTTACTGTGGATCTTGGAACCTCGCCGGCCAGAGCCTTCTTCTAGACAGTGTGAAGCCACTACCTGAGTCTCTATTCCCACGGGATGATGTCGGCTTAGTGACAACCATAGCCTGGAATGCAGAAGGCTCTATGCTTGCTGTAGCGACATGGTCCGAAGAAGAAAGCCATATTCATCTGTTTGAGGGTCAGGATCTCATTTTGATGGAGACCTTACCAGCGTCCCAAAAGGCTGTCACGCTGTTGAAGTGGCACCATTCCGGATGCCGCTTGGTGGGTATAGCTCCCAGCGAGGACAATACCATGACAGGCAACGGTGTGCCTACTTCTACATTACTGTCGTGGAATGTATCCCCTGGCTCAGGTCCATCGGGACCCTCAACTCTGTCGCTACCCACTGCAGTCCTGGACTTCGATTGCGCCGGAGGTGCAGAATTCAGCGAGGTCTATGCAGCAGGCGAAGATGCGATATATCGGTGTCAAGGCCTGGATAAAATGCGTATCAACCAACATTGGAACTCTCCGGGTGTACGTGCGAAAGAAGAATGGACATTCATCAGATGTGCGCAGCTCCACAACGGAGACAACACCATCATCACCGCAGCATCAGAAACTGCTACTATATGGCTTCCAGAGCATGGCCTGCTGGAGGAGAATGTCCACGCTGCACCGGTGACAGGACTTGAGGTCAGGCCACGAGGGCATCCAGTCAATGGTTCTCACCGGATATTCGAGTTCGCAACCTCATCTGAAGACGGCACCATCAAGATATGGCAGCTCACCAACAACGAAAACGTCCAATTATCCTGCCGGCATCAACTCCGGTCTGAGCCATTCATTCCGATCATGTCTTTGTCGTATTCTGCTGACGGTTTCTGTCTTGCTGGTGCTAGCTACAATACGGCACGTATATGGAATGCTCAACACAGCTATAATCTGATGGCATCTTGGGAAGGCTCTGAGCCGGAATGGAAAGGATCCAGCATCAGAGACGATGATCAAGCAAGCGCTGCAGGGAGATCCAGCATTAACGGTGAAGGTGGCCCTCTGAGTGCGCATCACACCCTAGATTGGCACTCTGACGGTAAGAAACTTGCGTTTGGTCTGGGCTCTCACGTGGTCATCATCATTCTTCAAAGGTGAAGGGTACGAGCTGCAGAGTCGCAAACGACGCTGCAAGACTCTTCAAGCAAAATACCATGTACGTGGACGGACGACACTTGAGTGGGAAGACGAGGCACGAAATATGTTCAATTCCTGTCACGGACGCTAGGACTCTGGAATTCAACCCATCCGTCCTCTTCGCAACGGTCGAACACTTTGAATCTTCCTTGCGGACGACTTCTAGTAGAAGGTCCTGGAGACTCGAGTTGGCGCAATTCTTCCTCCACATCGCGAAAACCTCGAAGCCACGCTTTTACACCATCATGCAACTCCTGACTTTCTGTTGGGGCGTCTGACAGGCTATACGCAACGGCCTCGTCGCCATTTTCGTCGACATAATAATGGCCCCGGAAGCGCCCTTTGCCACGTGTCACGACTTTTTGACGTCTGGCACTCTTGCTAAGGATGGGAGTCTGGACTCTTGACGAGTGTGTACTCTCGATCCAGCCTTCCAAGCCTGTCACAGCACTACTCATAGCTTCTACGGCGACTTCGTTCCGCGACGCATCGACTTCGAGGTTTGCAGCCTGCTCACGAAGCCGGTCGTTCTCCGCTCCTAGAGTATGGCTCTTCAGCCGTAACTCGCGGACCTCGCGTAACAAGTCCTGTGCTTGTTGCTCCTGAGCAATACATCTCTGGGCGACAGCCTCCAGTTTCTGTACAGTCAGTTGGTGTAAGTGCTGTTGCTCGTCCTGTCGCAAGCGCATTGACCTGACAGTGGCTGCCAGATCTTCACGAACAGCGATCAGATCAGACTCGTCAATCCACTCGTCATCTTCTTCGTTGGGCAGAGTATCCATGGCGGGGTGTTCCTTCTTGTCTTGTCCGTCCTCCACGATCTCGACTTCGTCTTCAGCAAGCGCAAGTTCCACTTCTCCAGTTGTGTCCGACTCGAGATAGGCTTCGAGATCTTGAAGTCTTTTGTGCAAGCTCTGCCTCCGGCTTGGTGTCATACTGTTGTCTTGTTCCATTTCCCATGCTACTGCTGCAAGCTGGCGCATCTTATTGGACAGGGTCTGATCAACCTCGCCAGTTGTCAGTGGTAGCGTGGGCTCGAAATACTGGGCGTCCATCTTTGTCGTCGATTCTAGGAGCTCAGCAGGCGTGGTAGGGTCCATATCGACCGCACTGTCAGCAAAGGCAGAATCGAGCGTATCTGAGCTGGTGGGACGGGCTGGACCTGAGGCAATAGAATGGTTGCCTAAATTGTCGTCGCCAGCAGTGCTAGTGTTGTATGATTGCATTGTATCTTCAAGTGCCATGTTGTTGGTCGCTATAAATGGGCGCAGCGGTTTGTGCATCAGTAACGACGTGTACGGAAAATTGCGTAACGATGGTCCAACAACAACGGAAGTCGGAGAACGCGTGCCATGTGCGTCGAGCACGAGCCGAGAGTGCCTGGGGTTGAGCCTCTTAAGCCTGTGGCTGGGGTATTATAGTCGCACTCGAAACAGGAACCGTGCATGCGAGGCAGGGTCGCACTGGCGCTAATAAGTCTTATCGCCGATAATGAAAGTCATTGGAGTCACTCTTCTGTAGAGTCGCTTTCCTCGAACACTGTGCTCTGTCGTCCACCTTCACCCTCCAATCCTGTGATCGCACAGAGTCTGACCGGAGCTCGACCCGTGTTTCGGCTCCTCTAGGCGCAAGACTACCGCTACTGTTTATAGTCGCTTGTAGAAAGTGCTCGATCTGTGAGGCGGTGACTCCGATGGTACTGCAACTTTCGAAACACGAGTATTGCCCAAAGCTTACTGACATAGGCAGAGATTCAACCCACCCTCGAAGATGTGCAGAAAATCGTTGCGAAAGCACAATCCGGGGCGTGCCCTCCAAACCTCATACCACTCTGCGCACAGATACCAGCCGACCTGCTGAACCCTACGCAAGCCTACCTCAAGATCTCCAAGGGCGCCAAGTTATCCTTTCTTTACGAGAGTGCGGCCACGACTGGTACTATAGGAAGATACAGCTTTGTGGGCGCCAACCCTCTTGAGGTCTTCCAATCGGGCCCAGATCATGGACTGGCAGCGGACCCTCTTCCACGACTTGAGGAAGAGCTATCACAATATCGGGTTGCTACTGTGCCCTCACTGAATCTACCACCTCTTGCAGGCGGTGTCTTGGGATATGTTGGCTACGATTGTGTTCGCTACTTTGAGCCGAAGACTGCAAGACCCATGAAAGATGTTCTCAAGTTACCTGAAAGCTTTTTCATGTTGTTCGACACGATCGTCGCATTCGACCATTTCTTTAATGTCTGCAAAATAATCACATATGTCAGAGTGCCTCAGGATAATTCGTCGCTCGGGAAGGCATACCGACAAGCGAGTCAGAGGATAGAAGAGGTCATACAGACCTTAATGGACGAGCACATACCTTTACCTGAGCAGGGGCCCATAGCGAAAGACCAGCCTTCGAAGTCGAATATTGGTCAGCAAGGATACGAAGCACATGTGAGGAAGCTAAAAGAGCACATCTGCGTTGGGGATATTATACAAGCAGTGCCCTCTCACAGAATATCGAGACCTACAACCGTACACCCCTTCAATATATACCGACAATTACGCACGGTAAACCCGTCGCCCTACCTGTTCTACATCGATTGCGACGATTTCCGGATTATTGGTGCGTCACCCGAGCTCCTCGTCAAGGAAGAAGCAGGAAGGATAATCACGCATCCTATTGCCGGTACTGTGAAACGAGCGCAGGATCCGGAGGAAGACAACAGGCTCGCTGAGGAGCTGCGGAGCAGTCTGAAGGACCGGGCAGAACATGTGATGTTGGTAGACCTGGCGCGGAACGACGTCAACAGAGTCTGCGATCCGCTGACAACGCGTGTTGACCGACTGATGGTTGTTGAGAAGTTCAGTCACGTTCAGCATCTAGTGAGCCAGGTGTCAGGTGTTCTAAGACCTGGAGAGAGTAGATGGACCGCGTTCAGAAGCATCTTTCCCGCCGGTACAGTGTCAGGAGCACCAAAGATCAAAGCTATGGAGCTGATAGCAGAGCTTGAGAAGGAGAAAAGAGGCATCTATGCAGGCGCTGTAGGATATTTTGGCTTCTCTCATGTTGCCGCTGACGGATCCAAAGTTGTTAACGAAGGTGCTATGGACACGTGCATTGCGCTGAGGACAATGGTCTGGAAGGATGGTATCGCTTATTTACAGGCTGGTGGAGGCATTGTATTTGACAGTGTTGAACATGATGAATGGGTAGAGACCATGAACAAACTGGGAGCCAACATTCGGACAATTGAGACGGCAGAGAAGAGGTACGCTGCAACTGGCGGATCGCAACCCAACGGCACTGCGTGTTGAAGGGGTGCTTGAATATAGTTGGCTATGAAGATGTTTGGACTTCCTGTGCCGTGAGACACTCTTCCCAGAGAACAATTTCATAAACTGATACCACTTGAGATCATGTCTCCCTGTGCGGACGGTGATGTGAATGCAACAAAACGTGGTATTCCGCACACTTCAGTCAGTGTGACCAGCTGGAGGTGCATTCTTTTCTACTACACCGTAGTCGTGCGCGAAATGCCGCTTCCATCACCGTAGCGTGGAAAGCTGCGCAGTCGAGGCAGTCTAGCGGTCGACTGCCAAGCACTACTAGCTCCCACGACCGAATCCACAATTTTGCACCTACTCGTCGCGATTTTCCTCACCACTCAGCCCAAGTCGATCGTTGTATCTGTCGACATTGTCCTTCATCAGCCGCCAAGATGAAGTTGAACATTTCCTACCCGGCCAATGGGTCGCAAAAGCTGTTCGAAGTCGAGGAGGACCGAAAACTGCGAGTGTTTATGGATAAGCGCATGGGCAATGAGGTTCCTGCCGACTCTCTCGGTGACGAGTGGAAGGGCTACGTATGGAAGTCCAGCAGAGAATGAGCGCAGGCTAATACGTCCTACAGATTGTCCGCATCACCGGCGGCAATGACAAGCAAGGCTTTCCTATGAAGCAGGGTGTCGTATGTCAACTCCCTCCTTGAAAGCGCCAGTAAAGAATATCTTACTGAGACTTGTCCTATTGCAGATGCTCCCAACCCGTGTTCGACTCCTCCTCTCCGACGGCCACTCTTGCTACAGACCTCGACGAACTGGTGAACGAAAGAGAAAGTCCGTCCGTGGCTGCATCGTTGCTCAAGATCTATCTGTTCTCGCTCTGTCCATCGTCAAGCAGGGTGAGCAAGACATCCCAGGTCTTACCGATGTTGTCAACCCAAAGCGACTCGGACCCAAGCGAGCCACTAAGATCAGGAAATTCTTCGGTCTGACCAAGCAAGATGATGTCCGGTGTGTTATACTTCATTGGAGACGCAGGAATGAGGCTAACAGAGTTTTAGAAAATTCGTCATCCGACGAGAGGTGCAGCCCAAGAAGGAGGGTGCTAAGCCATACACCAAGGCGCCCAAGATCCAACGACTTGTCACTCCTCAGCGAATGCAACACAAGAGACACAGAATCGCCATCAAGAGAAGACGTGCCGAGGCTTCGAAGGATGCTGCTAACGAGTACGCTTCAGTGCTTGCCAAGCGAGTGCACGAGGAGCGTGAGAAGAGATCTGAGCTCCGAAAGAGACGTGCTTCATCCATGCGAAAGTAGAGGGATTGACCAGCTCGATCTCGAGGTTCCTCGAACATTCAGACGTACCAGCGACCGGCGTGTGATTGAGAATGAAGCAGTTGTGGGTCGTTGACTGATACAACACTACTTCATAGCATGACACCTTGTCTGCTGGGGCTGGGACTGGCACATGTCAAACTACTACTTGGGCACAAAGTCAATCGCTCCGATTTGTTATTCTTGTGGTGACACAGTCGGACAAACAGCTCAAGATGAGGCCAAAACGTCTACTTAGATAGATTCAAGCCCATTCATATATACGATAGCAGGTCTCCAGTACTGAATTTGAACGTGGTAGTCTAGCACCGGCGCCTTGCATCGCGTATTTCCCAAAGTAAGAGCAGCGTGCACGCGTGCGTTTTGACGCAAGTTTAGTCCGAGTGCAAGTGGGGTACTTCCCCGAACCAGAAGTCAAAAAGTTGAACCATGAGACGACTTTCTTTCTTTTCTCAGAATTCTTTACAGCATGGGCGACCGGTAGCAAGGACTCGACATACTCAGCCAACAGACATGGCGTCAAACTCTATCAAGTTGCTGACTGGCAACAGTCACCCAGAGCTCGCCAATGCCGTTGCCAGCAGGTCCGGTCGCAGCGCCTGCCTCGGAAGCAAGATTTACTGACGCGGACACAGACTCGGTATAGAGCTCACTAAGATTATGGTCTTACAATACTCCAACCAAGAGACCAGCGTTACAATCGGTGAATCAGTCAGAGACGAGGATGGTAAATACCCTGTCCCTCCACCTCTACATGGCATGACTGATTGGTCCTAGTCTTCGTCCTCCAGTCCACGAAGCCTAACGACATCAACGATGGCCTCATGGAACTCCTCATTATCATCAATGCCTGCAAGACCGCCTCCGCACGTCGAATCACCGCCGTCCTCCCCAACTTCCCATATGCCCGCCAGGACAAGAAGGACAAATCACGAGCACCCATCACAGCCAAACTCATGGCCAATATGCTACAGACAGCTGGCTGCAATCATGTCATCACCATGGATCTACATGCCTCCCAGATCCAGGGCTTCTTCAACGTCCCAGTCGACAACCTCTATGCCGAGCCCAGCAGCGTGAAGTGGATTCGCGAGAACCTACTCCATGAGTCCGAACGCGGTCAGGAAGTGAATGGTCACCATCAAGAATGCGTCATTGTCAGTCCCGATGCTGGCGGCGCTAAAAGAGCTACATCCATGGCCGACCGTCTTAACCTTGGCTTTGCCTTGATCCACAAAGAGCGAAGTGCACCTGGCCAAGTCAGTCGCATGACTCTGGTTGGAGATTGCCATAACAAGATTGCAGTCATAGTGGATGATATGGCTGACACGTGCGGCACTTTAGCCAAGGCTGCTGATGTACTCCATGAACATGGCGCAAGCGATGTCGTCGCCCTTGTCACACACGGCATTCTGTCTGGCAAAGCCGCAGAGACACTCAAGCACTCGAAGCTCTCACGCATAGTCATCACGAATACCGTTCCCGTAACAGAAGAGAAGCTGAAGGCCTTGACCGTCCCAGAAGGCGAGGACGGCTGCAGACTCGAACAGATCGACATCGCACCTGTCCTCGCCGAAGCAATTCGCAGAACTCACAATGGCGAATCAGTCAGCTACCTTTTCTCTCATCCTGTGGCATAGGAGACCAGGGGCATGAGCGAATCCAACTTTATGCAAGACAGAGAACACAGATACAAATGCGGCACTGGACGATCACCGAAAGGGCCACAGGGCAAAACCCCGAGCATAAATGGTGATGGCTCGGTAGACACCAGAAACGAGGCTTAGGAAGCACAGCAAAATCGGATCTCACAAGCATATCCAACCGGCGCTACTGGACGCAAAGGTCAGGAAGGCAAACGTAACAGGTTGGTACTCCATGAAATCGAAGGGCCAAAGATTCGGGGGACCGGCTTGGGCGTTTACGGGCGTTGGCACCAGAACAGTGGTCGATGAGTTATTGTTGCATGAAACACTTTGATAGAACTTGATACCCCAACCACGCTCTCGCTGAGCTACGAATTGCAAAACCTGCAAACACTTACCATGTCTTCGACTCCTTGGCGGCAGTAGAGATCTCAACAGCGGCCATATCTCTGCTTCTGATACTCGTTTGATAACTGCAGCACAGCTACTCACGATTTCCAGTCTTATCACCCTTCCACACGCCGAAATATCAATAGAGCTACAGAGACAGGTACAGTATCCGCTGCCCCCTCTTTGCACTCACACGAAAATAGAAGCGGGAATGATCGATCAAGCATTAATTTGGGTCCCGAAGAGCACGACCAGCCCCTCACACAAGGCAAGCGTGACCGCACCGCACCGCATCACCGTCCCCTCCCAATACGTAATCTTACAAAAGGCCAAGCACGACGGGACCAGCTCATCGCCTTCCCCAGGAAGTCGTGCCTCGACTTCGGTCTCTAACGTCAGGAAGGTGCAGCTGTTAGGCCCACAACGAAGGCACGATCCTCGCGCTGTGCTTGCTGGTTTCGAGACGGTCGCGCCGTGCCTGGCTTACCTCCGCCATACGATGGTCCTCGCGGTTTCGCCGTCGAGGGTGTCATGTCACTTGCTTGCTCTTTCCTCGATGAATTGTGTGGACTGCGGGCGCGGGGGAAATGCGCCTGGAAGGCAAGGTACGGTACAGATTAGGCCGATCCTGCTAGGTAAGGAACGAAGGCACGATCCCAGCGAGGAACGCACGATTACGGTAAGACTTCCCTGCAGTGTCGGGGCAAGGGACAGCTGCGTCTGGAGCAAAGCACGATCACCAGTCCAGTGGTACCAGCTCGCGCTTGCCATCCCCAGCGTTCGGTGTCGTTGTGCCTTCCTAGGAGATCATGGCGGCCGTCGCGTTTATGCGTGGAGTGGAGCGTGTTCCTCGTGCTTCCCTGCGCCAACTGAAGTGTATGTTGTGCACTACCTCCAGACGTCGAGACAGATGGCGTGAGGCCCACACCCACACCCACACGAGGAAGATGTCCTTGAGGCGAGGGCAGGCACAATCGTGATTAATATTGTGAGTGAGGAGGGCGCGATCCAGATGGAGATGGGGAAGCCACGGCCGCAGCGGTTTGGGCGTGGTACGTTTCGAGTTAGGAAGGTACCCAGAGGGAGGTATGGACCCGGCGACCGACGCGGAAAGGCGCGAGCAACGGTAGCGTGAAGGAAGGAGCGATCGTTATACTGTAAGTTATGGGGAAGGCATGATGTGGCAGAACCGTCGAGGGAATCATGACCGTGATCTAACACGGGCAGGGAAGAGTCTTCTGGCGATGTTGATTGAAGAAGCATGATGGAAGTGCTTCGAGATGGATATATGTGGAAATCTACTGGAGGTGATGGGACAATTCAGTACATACAACTATGTTCTATTTCGCGAGATACAAAGGCACTGAGGCAGCCTACTGCGTGGCCATTCATCTCGTCTTGGGCGGCCCATTAGGGAAATGAGTGTTTGCGACACCTCTCTTCTCTTCTATCAGTCTTATCCTTTCCTGCTCAATCTTTTCCGCTGCCTCTCGCTTTCTTGTCTCCTCTCGCTCAACTTGTTCGGGACGTCTGACGGCAATGTCCTTTGCCTTGAGGTCACTGAAGAGTGCTTTGAAGACGAATTCGACAACCCAGCAGCCGACATAGTCGATGACCATGAGCGCTGTCAATGTCCACTTGAACTCGCTTGTGAAAGGGACAAGGCGTAGCCTTTCACTGAGCTCTGGGATGAGTTCTGTGCTGCCAGCAAAGGCGACGAAAGAACAGGCTATCAAACCGTAGTACATGCCTTTGTTCTCGCGAATTGACTCTCGGAAAGGACGACCTTGGTAGTTGATGGCGAAGGTTGAAACTTGCTGGATAAGTTGCATGAGATAAACTGCAGAATTGAGCAGCGACGGCTCGAACTCTCCTTCCAAGTCAACTTCTTGGTCTGGTGGCACAATGCTGTAGACAGTATTGGAAAGGTAGATGAGGGTTGCGCAGTGGACAGCGAACTGGCCAAGGACAGAACCGAGGATATACATGTTGAGGATGTTGGGTTGCGGTCGTTCGCGTGACAGCGCTTCCACGGACTTCGCGCGAGAGATCGAGAGGAAGCAGACGGACATCAGCATACCAGATATAGTGACCTGGCCGTCACCAAACTTGATACCAGAAAGATAGATGACCGAGAGCGAGTATGCCGATATCAAACAGTTGAGGGCTAGAATCTTGTACATCTGGATGGTCGCAACGAGGGTGCAGCGACCTTGCCGGATGATGTTCGGGATTGCAATCACGTTAGCGAGCTTGCTGGTGAAAGGGGCTGCGACGGATGCATCTCCAAGCTTAATCGTAGGTGGCTCATTCTCGTCGAGCTCGCTTTCCATCAGTGAAGATGTGAGCTTGTCTGCCCAGCCAGCTGCTTTTTGTTGCGCTTCTTGCGCTCGCTGTTGCTGTGGAGTCAAACTCGGGTTGGCCTGTTGCAATGCCTGCGCACCAGGGGACGTTATAGTTTCGACAGAACCGTTCGTCGAGCCATTCTCGAGAGAAATACCCTTCTTCTCGGCGTAAGCTTTCATTGCGGCTTCATAGTGAGGGTTCTTTGGTCCTGGAGGGTACAGGTGGGCAATGTGCTTGGGCACGGGCGGTTCAGGTTGATTGAACCTCTTCATCATAGAGCACTGCTTCTCGTAGACCTCCTTCATTTTGGTGTTTCTGAAGTGCTCGCCAATTTTGTTCAGTACTTCTGGTGTGCCGTTAAGCAGAGCAACACCAATGTGGGCTTGCTTTAGAGCACCAACGTCATTCGTGCCATCACCACACATAAGTGTAGTGTAGCCTTGTTCTTTGAGACCGATCAGGATCTCTTCTTTTTGCTTAGGAGAGACCCGAGCATAGACCCAGGTATATCGTAGGAGTTTCGCGAAAGCCTTCTGCCCGCTGAATTTGGAAAGTGCATAACCCGTAACGCAAAGGTCTTTGGTATCGATAATCTTTTGATCGAGATCCGCGGTTGGGTCGACTGGAATGATAGTCTTCTCATCAACACTCCTCCAGACCAAATTCTCGCCAGAAGTATCGTTCTCTGGCGCATCGAGGATGAGGCAGTCGCGATCAACGATTTCAACTTGGCGTGCTACATGTACCGCCGTGAGAGGGTTGTCGCCTGTAATCATAATTGTTCTGTGGCTGCTCTCGTTAAGCATCTGGACAGCCTTGAGAGCGTCTTCTTTCAAAGGGGTTTGTAAGACTAAGAACCCGGCGAAGTGAAGTTGGGACTCGACGTCTTCGCGCTTCAGGTCGTTGATACGCTTTTGGCCAATTTCCGTGTCCACAGAAAGATATTTGTATGCCAGTGCGAGGACGCGAAAGCCATTTCTGGTAAAGTGTTTGAATGTCTCCTCGTACTTTGGTGGTGTCTCTATTAGCATCTTGCGGATAGTTTCAGGCGCTCCTTTCACGCCAACAAAAGTGCCCTTTGCTTTTCGCCCAGTCACTGGATCGGTCATCAAAGCAGTTGCAACAGAGCTTTGTCTTTTCAGCGCCGAGGAGAATTGAAAGCGTCGCTTGATCTGCACAACATGAGTAGCAGCCTGGTTTGATTTTGGTCCCTTTGGAGGATTGCTGGTCAGCGTGTCGTTGTTGCCAAGGGTCCATCCAAGAGCGTTGAGCGTGGCCTTCTCCATTGGGTCTCCAACAATATCGCCCTCGTCAAGTTTGACCAAAGCGTGTGCGGTAGCAAGAACGAGTGTTGTATAGGTACCGCAAGCAGGGACCTTAGTCACTGTAGTCTGTGCACCGTTGGATTCAGATGCCACGCCTTGCTGACCAAGCTGGAGACCAGCAACTCCATCCACTACCAGATCCTCACCAGTCAATGTACCGGTCTTGTCAAAGCAAGCGACATCAACTCGACCAGCATAAGGTATCCTGAAAGGCTCCGTGCAAAAGATGGCAAATCGGCTTAGAGCGGCGAGGGAGGTGTTCACAGCCAGAGATAGCTCCATGGGTAGTTCTGGCGGCACCACGCTTGTAACGATCAACACGCAGTCGAGAAGCAGTTTTGACCTCTTCCGGTCCCTCTTCACGCCCTCCTTCCACACATAGCCGGAAGCTGCCAACGCAAAGACCAACAGGAACAGGATGAACCACAGAGCTTCAGCGTTGTTGGCGGAGACACGCTCAGTGGAAAAAATCATCGTTCGCACCAAGCTGCCTTGGCTGGTCTCGAATCCAGTCTTGAGGACAACAGCCATTGCGCCGTTGTCAGGTGGTGGGGGAACACCGTTTCGTAGCTGAGGTATCGAATCAGGGGCGTCTTCGCTAGCGTTAGGGTGTGTAATCTGAAGGACTTTGGTACCGCCGTACAGAAAAGCGTTCTTGTCCATACCCTCAGGCTCGATGACGGCGTCGGCGGGGCGGAGCTGAACAGATTCCTTGAGCAGAGGTGTGCTCTCACCAGACAACATGGCTTCATTCACAATGGCTGTTCCCTCGATGAGTAGCATGTCGCAAGCTACGCCGGAATCTTCATGTGTTCGATTGGCTGAGGCGAGATCGCCTGGCAGAAGCTTATCGCTCTTGATCTCAGACCATTTCCCTGCTCGATATACCCAGATATCGTATGGTTTGATGCTCATTCCACGGAATTCGTTCAACGTCCTCTGCCTTTGCCAAACAACAGTGCTCTCGAAAGCAACCAACATGAAGAGAGTGAACAAGGAATAGTACCAATAGTCGTCCAGTAGCCAGAGACCAACGCAAAAAATCTGGAAGATGAAGAATGGGGCCACAGCATGTTCCTTCCACAACTCGGTGAAAGTTGGTACTGGGATGTCGAATGTATTGTCTCCATAATGCTTGTTGATTTCTTGCACCTTAGCCGGCGTTGCCAGACCCTTTGACTGTTGGAAGTACTCCATCTTAGGCTTCTCTTTCTGATCCAGCAGGTACGTCAGAGGTGCAAAAGTCTTCTTCTCAGGCGAATAAACAAATCGGCGTTTCTGGAAGAGGAAAGAGGTCTTGGTCTTGGAGCCTTCAACTTCGCGCTCGATCTTGCTAATACCGGCAGCACCGGAATTGACGGCGGGGATGATCTTGATCAGTGAGGCATCCTCGACCGAGTTCGCCTTGGTGCAAGTAAAGGAGGTATCTAGGTTGACGCTCCATTGAGTAGAGAGCCATGCCAGAGCCTGAAGGCATGAGATCGTGGCGACCCAGACAAAGGTCCATTCCTGTCCATCGATGTAGTCGTCATACCGATCTTGGTCGAGATAGAGAGCAAGAAATATTGGCCACAGAATGGTGAAAGGCCATACATAGAGCCTCAAGTAGATGGGCAGTGGGTTGTGCAGACTTGCTCGCTGCACTTGTTCGTTGTCGACCAGCCGAGGACTGCGCATGGCATTAGACATATTCAGCAACTTCAGGGTTCGTGCTTACCTATCGACAGCCATTGTGCAAGTTTCGAGCCTCAGTCAAGAGCTCGCGCGCAAATGGGGGATGAGTAACCGGACGGCGAGAAATATAATGGAAATCTGTACTCTACCTGTTGCACGCACGAAAAATACGTAGTTATGCGTCTGCAGCCACTCGAGTCGGCACTAGCACGTTAGATCGACGCTAAGCTAAATTAGTGCTGGTGTGCCCCCATGTGCATCGTTGTACGGAGGCATCCACAGTGCTGATAGGACGCGTCAACCGCAAAAGCTTTCACTCTCGACTCGGACACGATTCTCAGGCACGTAGGACCGGCAGGGTTACTGTTCGTTGGACAGAAACGCCGCTGTTGTTCTGGCTATCTTCACTTCCTGTCCTCCAAGCACTATTTTGTGAGAGGCAGAAGCTCACGTGAGCAGTGTTGACTCATTCACGAACTTGGATGGTAGCAAGCAAGAAATTCAACAGCAAGTACGGCCTTACTAACATAGTCGCTGCTGGGCTGTATTTCCCTACATTGTAAAAATGGCTGAGCAGAACGGTAATTCAAGTATGGCGGACAAGGTCAAGGACACCGTGGGAGACGCCAAGGAAATGGCTGAGGGGGCTCTGCCTACCCGATCCAAAAAGTCGGAGAAGAAGGACAAGAAGGCTGCCGAGAAAGCAGCGAAAAAGGAACAATACGTAAAGGAAGCCAAAGCTGCTCCAAAGAAGGCCCTAGCAAAACCTGCCAATGAGCAGCAAGCCGCCATGCCAACGAGAGATCCCGATGCCATGTTCAAGGAGGGTTGGCTCGACGAGGTGCGCAAAGAACGACCAGAACCCGATGTCTATACTCGGTTCCCTCCAGAGCCCAATGGCTACCTCCACATTGGGCACAGCAAGGCCATTGCCGTCAATTTTGGGTTCGCAAGATACCATGGGGGCAAGTGCTATCTGAGGTTTGATGACACTAACCCTGAAGCTGAAGAGGAAAAGTTCTTCACTGCAATCGAAGACATTATCCGGTGGCTGGGCTTTAAGCCCTACCAGATTACTTACTCTAGCGACAACTTCGACAAGTTGTACGACTTGGCAGAGCAACTTATCCAAAGGGATGGCGCCTACGTATGTCATTGTACTGACGAACAAATCAAAAACCAGAGAGGCGGGACTGACGAGAAGAACAAGCATCCTCGTTTCGGCTGTAAGCATCGGGGCCGACCAATTGAGGAGTCACTGGCCGAATTCAGAGCTATGAAAGAAGGCAAGTATAAACCTCGAGAGGCATTCTTGAGGATGAAGCAGGATGATTTCGTGACCGGCAACCCTCAGATGTGGGACCTTGCGGCCTACCGGATCATCGACCAGCCACATCATCGAACAGGCACGAAGTGGAAAATCTACCCTACCTATGACTTTACCCACTGTCTCTGCGATAGTTTCGAGCACATCACCCATTCACTGTGCACCGTCGAATTCATCAATTCACGAGAATCATACGAGTGGTTGTGTGACAAGGTCGAAGTGTACAAGCCTATGCAGCGAGAGTACGGCCGCCTCAACTTGACAGGCACGGTCCTGTCGAAGCGAAAGATTGCTAGATTAGTGAAAGAAGGCAAGGTGTTCGATTGGGACGACCCGCGGCTGTACACCCTGGTGGCGCTCCGCAGACGTGGTGTGCCTCCAGGAGCAATCCTGTCTTTCGTTAACGAGCTCGGTGTGACCACGGCAAGATCAAATATTCAGACTGTGCGGTTCGAGAGCTCGATTCGAAAGTACCTGGAGATGACTGTTCCTCGTCTGATGGTTATCACAGACCCGATTAAGGTTACTATCGACAACCTGCCTGAAGATTACGAAGAAGAGGTGGAAAACGCCTTCGGCCCAAAGAACGTGGAAATGGGCTCACACAAGATGCCATTCACGAGAACGGTGTACATTGAAAGAGATGATTTCCGAGAAACAGCCAGCAAGGATTTCTTCAGACTCGCACCTGGTGCTTCAGTAGGGCTACTCAAGGTGACATATCCAATTACTTGCACAAGCTTCGAGAAGGATAACGCGACTGGCTTCGTGACAGAGATCCATGCAACATACGACAAGCCAGCGGAGGGAGAAACATTCAAGAAACCAAAGGCTTATATCCACTGGGTCGCCGAGTCTTCGAAGCACTCGTCGCCTATCAAAGTCGAGGCTCGCGTCTTCAACTCACTGTTCAAGTCTGACAACCCAGAGGCAGTCGAGCCAAATTTCATGGTAGATATTCGGGAGGATAGCTTGGTGACCTATCCAAATGCCTTGGCAGAGGTTGGCCTAACAGAGATCCGGCGACGAGCGCCGTGGCCGGAGGAAGCGGGTGAGGCGAACGGGGAAGTGAAGCCAGGGCCGGAATCGGTTCGCTTTCAGGCTATGCGTGTTGGCTACTTCTGCGTGGATAGAGAGACGACGCCGGAGAAGATCATACTGAACCGAATCGTGGGATTGAAGGAGGACGCTGGAAAGGGAGGTGCTTGAGGCCGGCATTGCGTTATGATGCTCAAGGGAACTTACTTACGATTGCATGGATAGACGATATAGCGATAGCGATAGATTCCATGATATGCGATGTGACAGCTGTTAGACCAATGCTGTTAGCCAAAAGATAGTGGTTGCCCTGAATAAGAGTAGTAGATGATACACCCTTGGAGGTGCAAGCACAGCCGCGTCCAGGCCAGGCCAGGCCGCCGAGCACCTCCGCTACCACCCTGTATTCCATTGCTCTAAACTCTAGCCAACGCTGCGGCCTGCTGGCCACTCTTTTGGAAACCGAACAGGCCCGACACTGTCATTCATTCACGTCAATGACATAGCATACATGGGCCTCGACAAGCCATGTCGAAAAGGACCCTCGGCGGTGGTCGAGTGCTGGGAAGTGGTCGATCCTTAGGTCCCGCTCCGAAGCCACCAACACCTTTGCCATTGCCCGATCATGTCCTTTCTCCCTCAACCAGCAGCGTTAGCGTTTCCCTGGATGGATCTGGGAGCGGTCACTCGACTCCGCCATCTTCAGGGTCGCAGGACATCGCATCGCGAGTATCGCTAGACCATGGCCATGGCCCTACCCAACTGCCACTCATCCCGCCCTCTGGCGACCGGCTCGCCTGCCCAATATGCAACGAAGAAATGGTTACCCTGCTGCAGCTGAACAGACATCTGGACGATACACACAAGGAGATACAAGAAGAACAGCAAGATGAGGTCAAAGACTGGTTTAGGCAGCAGGTGACCAAGGCGAAGAAGTTCCAGCCACTGGCAGTAATCAACCAGAAACTGAAAGGGCTGGACATGTTCGAATCCAACGACGAGATTGCTAGAAGCAGTACTCCCACGCCTCGCCGCGAATCCTACACACCAGGTCAGAGGCCAAGGTCCGTGTCGCCTGCACCTCCGCCAAAGCCAGCCGCCCCGGTCGACCCGGACGATGTGGTTACGAAGAAGCACTGGCAACGCCGTTCTGCCAATGATCTGTGTTCCGATCCTTCATGTGGCAGAAGGCTCGGCGCTACGACGAACGGTATAGTCAACTGCAGACATTGTGGAAAGCTGTTCTGCGAAGAGCATTCCATGTACCAGATGAAGCTGTCCATGTCAGCCCAACACGAACCGGTAAGAGGGTATTGGTGTCGAGTGTGCGAAACGTGTTACAAGAGCCGAGAGGGCTACAATGACAAACATGGAATGGAAAGGGACCACATGGCCGTTTTTGCTCGTACAAGGCAGGACACTGTAGGCAAACGAAGCATGGAAGTCTCCAGGCTAGAGAAGCGGTTGTCAAGATTGACCCAGCTGCTTGCCAATTCTCCCCAAGAGAGACCACCAGCGAACAGGAGGTGGTCTCTACCAACATGGGGTCAGAATGATCCCCGAAAACTGCTCGAGCAAACGGTAGTCGCGTGGGAGGAGGATGCAAATGTTCAGCGTTGCCCATATTGCCAGCAGGACTTCTCCCAATACACGTTTAGGAGACATCATTGCAGGACGTGCGGCAAGGTTGTCTGCGGTGACCCGACGACGGGCTGCTCCACTATGCTAGCCCTCAATGTCGCTACTGGTAAGTACCTCCTGCCATCCTCATCAGCGATAGCTGACTTTCAAGCTAACGTGGGTTTTACTGTTACAGAGAAGCCACCACCGCAAGACACTGTCGCCTTGGATATCAGACTATGTAAGGAGTGCAACCATACATTGTTCTCGCAGGCCGACTTCCAAGCTTCGCTATCGTCGCCTGCTATTGTGACTTTCAATCGTGCCTACCACAACCTGCTGGAGTTCGAAAGGGGGATTCGCTTGATGCTTCCAAGATTCCAGAAGCTGCTGCAGACCTTGCAGGACCCTGACTCCCCCCCAACATCGGCACAAATGAGCGATGCCTCACGTACGCGCAAGCGTGTGATGGACGCCTTCACCCAGTACGACACTGCAGCTCGGCGAATCCGAGATATGCCAAGCACGTCTCCTACCCAACTCAAGCTGCAAAAAGCGATCCATCAGAACGCCACACAGTTCCTCCACTTGCATATGCTCCCACTCAAGTCACTTCCGAAAGTCCTCAAGCACGCCACGCCAAACGGCGACGTGACTCCGCGAAATAACTCTCTGGCCGTACCTGGCTCGTCACCGCTCGCCACGTCTCCGGTCACCACTCCGAGCGGTGAAAAGCCTCAGAGCGCGCTGGCGTCGATACGTTACAATCACGTTCGACATGACTCTTCTTCTGCGGTCTCACTTTCCTCGATAACTTCATCTCGGATCTCAGAGCTGGAGGCAGAAGAGAAGTCTCTACGGGAGAGGATGATCATTCTGGAGGAGCAAAAATTCATGGTACAAGAGATGATCGCAGAGGCGAACAAGAGGAGAAAGTTTGACGAGGTTGCTGCCCTAGCAGGCAATGTGGAAGACCTCAGTCGAGAAATAGATGGCATACAAGGAATGCTGACTAACTTGGACTTTGAAGGCGCTTATCGTGATGTTGGTATACAAAGACCAGGGTTGGGCTCCGGAGTAAATAGTCCAGTAAGAGGACTCTCGGCAATGCAGGTTGGACAGACAAGCACAATAGAACAGACTCATAAGGACGGAGGAAATGGTTGAAAGTGGTGGGCGGTGTTCAAGTGTGTTCGGAGCGGGCGTCGAGCATCTTCAAAGGCGTTGGTCACAGGGCTGGCAATTGTTCAAGTAGAGAGAAAGGGGAGGTTACCATGATACGACGCGACACGACTTAGAGCGTTATCTGGCTCATGTTAGATTGTCTTTCCCAGGAAAGGTCTTTGCTTAGGTAACCCACGCTAAAAAGCCGGTCGGCAGAGCAGTGACCGACCGGCCTGGAAATTTCTCGAGAAAGAGCTCATGCGATCATCTGTCCAGTGTCCATACTATTGCCATCAAACAGTATCTCGCGCAACTTCCATTTTCTCCCATCCCTTTTTTGACGACCTCGATACCTGTGACCATGTTTCGGCGACAGTTGTTGCGCACAAGCCGTGCGGCTTCTCAGGCAATCAAACAATCACCCCGAATGCAACAGATACCTTCATCACCATATTCGTCACTTAGCTCGAGGTCATTACGTGCGTCACATCCTGCAGCGCCGCAATACTTCTCGCGGCGATGGCAATCGACCGAAGCACAGAAAGCAGAAGACAAGCCCACAGAAGGAGGCGGTAATCCAGCCGAAGCGTCACCGGAAGCCGCTCTGAAACAAGAGATAGAAAAGAAAAACAAAGAAATAATAGAGCTCAAGGTAAGCAGGTTAGACCTCGTATATCCGACTGGGCAGTATTGACACCATGTCTAGGACAAATACCTCCGCAGCGTAGCAGATTACCGCAACCTGCAAGACCGAACAGCCCGCGAAACCACCAACGCCCGCCAATTCGCCATCCAGCGGTTCGCAACCGACCTCCTCGACAGCATCGACAACCTCGACCGTGCGCTCTCTTCCGTCCCCGAAGCCGCAGTCGGCAAATCCTCAGATTCAGCCACAACAACAACATCAAACACATCCTCCTCAGACCCCAACAAAGCCGCCGCCTCAGAGTCCACGGACGCCGGCGCCCCAAACCCCGACCTCCTGAACCTCTACAATGGCCTCAAAATGTCCGACTCAATCATGATGCAAACGCTTAAGAAGCACGGACTCGAAAAATTCGACCCTCTAGAAAGAGACGGGCGGAAATTCGATCCGAATCTCGATGAGGCGACGTTCTTCACCAAGGTAGAGGGGAAGAACGATGGTGAGGTCTTCTACACTCAGAGCAAGGGATATACGCTCAACGGCCGCGTAATACGGGCGAGTAAAGTCGGGGTTGTGAAGAACTCGTAAAAAGAGGGAAATTGTACTCTGGCTCGGCCTGGCCATGTATATCTGTTCTAATACTTTGTCGAAATCTATGAGACTCGCTCGAGAGCGCGGCGGGATCACGATGGTCTCGCTGTATTCAGAGCACCATGGTTTTTCAGGTTTGAAGGAGCCATGTTCTTTGGCCACTGTGGCGTCTTGTTAGAGCACGGCATTGCCATGACAGGGAAAGGACAAGGAAACTCAACTACGGGAGCAGGTGTCACTTCCGTACGCGCAAGTTGGGTTCAGACCGGGATAATCAGTTCGTCGTTAGGGCTTTTTGATGGGCGGAAAGCTGATTATGTATATTTATTGATCTCTTCTCCTAAGGACGGACGGGCATGTGCAGTAGATTAGCAAGGAATCTACGGTAGGGGACGTAAGACTGCAACAGCCTTTTCAACGGACACAAGCATGATATGAGAATAATGCAACTATCTCAATGAATCAATGTTTCATTGTTGTAGATTGCAGACATGTTATGGCAGGCGTAGCAGTAGCGCCTTCCGTTTATGGTACCGAGCTCGACGGCTCTATGAACTAGGTAGTAGCCCATGATGATAGCCTGTCCATCCTTGATGATCTTACGCTAGAGCAGAAGCATTGAGAGATGCACTGGATGCAGAACCTGTATAGACAACAGCCCTCGTCCTCTTCATGATCGTACTGGAGACCCCAGCCGATACCGAACGGGCCAAACCACTCACCAGAATCACTCGAACTTTGATGTCCATGAAAGTGATTCGGCTGACCGACTGGCGTTACAAGGGTCTCCGAGGAGTTTATGACCGAATCGCTCTCGGTCCCCGGTGCATCGTAGTCATCAGCGCCCGAGCCTTGACCAGTACTGAGAACCGTCGAGGGAGTCAGCAAGCCACTTCTCTAAGGGGCTCTCTCTGTCCTCAATGCATCGAACGCACCACCAGTTCTCGAGTCCTGACCGCTGCCACCGTGGCCTGGCTGACCAGCAGAAACTGTATCGATAGCATCTGTCTTCAGCATCTTGTTCTCAGCTACTCGACCAGGATCATACTGGCCACCAACATTACCAGTGAATGTCCCAGTCTCTGGTACATCACCACCCTCCGTCAAGTTGGCACCCTTTGGCTTGTTTTGACCCTCTGACTGAATAGCTCCAGAGACTGTACCGGCATAGTTCGGTGCAGTGTTCTTGCCAGGCTGGTGTGCTTCGCCGAAATCCTCACCTGCGTTACCCGTCACCAATGGATTGTCACCACGGTTGCCACTGCTGGCGTTTCCGCCACCGGTGTTTCCGCTGCTGGTGGTGCCGCTGCTGGTGGTGCCGCCGCTTGTGTTGCCGCCGCTTGTGTTGCCACTGCTGGTGGTGCCGCCACTTGTGTTACCACTGGCACCACTACCACCATTGCCGGAGGATGTGGTGCCTGTCTGACCTGACGCCTGATTTAAAGCTGCAGATCCCGAAGAAATCTCTGATGCCTTAGGACCAGATGAACCACTAAGACCAGCACCACCATCGGCAAAGCTGTCACCGGTAGCACCGCTGGACGTTCCTCCTGTTGTGGTGTTGGGGCCACTGCTCGAGTTGCTCGGAGCACCAGCATAGCCTTCAGAACTGACAGCACCATCGAACGACGGCTGGCCTGCAGCTTCTGGGTATTTCAGTCCAGTTACTCCTTTCTCGTCTGCACCATGACCCATAGCATCTTGCTTCTCTCGCATGGCACCATCTGATGCTGCGTGTAGAGTGGTGGCACCGGAAGTGTCTGTAGTGTTGAGGGTAGAGTTTGAACCTTTTACGCCCATCACGTGTGCGTTGTCGTTCTCTGAGAAGCCACCACCCTGGTTCATTGACTCTGCTGCAAGGGAGTCAGAAGCGACGGCGCCTGTAGCCTCTTGGCCGCCCTGCTGTGGGTTATCCGCTCTTGGATTGGCTGCGGTAGACATGATGAGAGTGTTGTAGACTGTATATTGCGTTAGGTTGCTTGGGTAGATTCTGTATCAGTTGTGTCTAGTGTTACAGGTGGTATGTATCAAAGAAGAAGACGGTATGAATAAGTAGCGAGCTATGTAAGGTACATAAAAGCATTACTTGCACTCTTGAGGCTCATTCGAGAATGAAAGAAGCAGGAGCACGCGTGACATCATTGCAATGATGCAGTGCAGGTGCGGGACAGCCCACAGTAGTGAGGTCATGTGGATGCTCGCCATGCCTAAAATTCTATGAGGGTGAGCAAAAGTTTTTGGTGCCAGAGCGGTTCTCAAGCACACGAGAGCTCGGTGAAGCTGCAGAGGAGGATAAAAAGCTTGCAACCATTGAAAGACGTAAGATCTGGGTATCAATTGTAGCCTAAGCGGGCCCTGGCAGGGCACGTCCTAGGCTTCGCCGGGATCTGCTTCCGGCTTTTGCTCTATCCATTTTGCGAGACGAAGCGTAGACTGCTTTCGCTTATGAAAGTCTCTATATCATTGATTTCCGGCTCAAGCTGAGCATTCACAAAGGGCAGCTTAGCAGAACTTGAAGATCCATACCTTATCTCAGTGCCTTGCGAGCAAAGGTCGGTAGCACAAACGCTGCTCGGTGGATGTCTTGGTTGTAGTATTTGCAAATCTTCTCTTCCTCCTCCTTACTCCAGCTTCGAACTGGTTCCTTGAGGTTTCGCTCTGCATCTTTGCAGCAGACCATAAATCCAATCTGTCCGGAAGGATAGGTAGGAATGGTGGTGTATGCATATTCGACATTTGGGAATACTTGCTTGCAGTCAGCTTTGAGCTTGGTGATCAAGGGCAAGTGCAGCCATTGGTTTTCGGCTAAATAAGATCCAGTCAGTAGAGTAACTTCAGATGACGAGGGACGATTCGAGGATCGGATGGGCATGGGTCGTACAACCTTGGGTCGTGATAACACCACCCTCCTTCAGTGCTCCAAAGAGTAGCTCAAAGTATGGCTTTTGAAACAGAGATTCAGCCGGACCCTCTGGGTCACTGCTGTCCGTGATAATAACATCAAATTCGTTCTTGTAGTCCGCGAGGAATTTGAACCCGTCTCCAATGTGAACGCTGACGTTGGGGTGCTGGTAACCAATAGACATCCCTGGCAAGTACTTCTTGCTGACCCGGATGACGGCCTCGTCGATGTCGCATAGAATGGCTTTTTCGACCGTTTCGTGCTTGACAACCTCGCGCAGGACACCACCATCGCCGCCGCCTATGACTAGCACGTTCTTGGGGTTCGGGTGGGAGTTCATGGCCAAATGTGTGATCATCTCTTGGTAAGAGAACTCATCTCTTTCCGTGCACTGAATGACATTGTCGAGGACGAGGACGGTGCCATAATCGCTGCTCTCAAAGACGAGAACGTCTTGGTACTTGGATTTCTCGTGGTGTAGGACCTGATTAACCTTCAAGGTCATCGCCTGACCTGGCCACATGTCTGAGACCTCCCGGAACCATCCATCTAACTGGGTCAGAGCGTGTACGTGCGGTGGTGCAATCTTCTTTACCTTTGATGGTGGCATGCTCAATCTCCGTCATCTTGTCGATAGTACAAGTTCTGTGGGAAGATTGTAAAGTGTAAGGTCGAGTGGAAGATAGCACGCGCCTGCAAGGGTAATATTCCTGGGTCACACAGATTCGAATGGACTGCAAAGCACAAGTGAGCGGAAGAAGTGAACAAGATGCGAAGCGTGCAATAAGTTTAGCAGCGATTGTACTTGCAAGGCGTGGCATGAGCTAATCATCAAAACAAAGCTTTACGTGTAACCTTGTCCCGTTAGGAATTCAAGCGAATGAAGGGCCTCTGCTGTCAGCAGCCGTCGCAGACGAAATGCATGAAAATTTGAGTGAAAGAGCACCAGGACGTTATTTCCGCCCTGACAAGCACGCTGAGAAGGGTTTAGTGAGGGCTCGAAAGTCGGATCTTCTCGATACCTAAGTTCAACGACTGGTGGGGTCTGTGATACATGATTGGCTTGCTTCAAGTTGTTTCACGGGCCATGCCGCGTATTCAGGACGTAGTTCGTCTGTAAAGCATAGGTAGTATATAAAAGATAACAAAGATTGGAAGTAAGCCAGTCTAACAGCAACTAGAATCGTCGGTTCTGCCCCTCTATCCAGCGACAGCGTTGCGTTGCGCCTGAGCTGTGTCGAGTCTCAAAAAGGCACCAAGCCTCACATGCAAGACCCCACAGTTCCTTGATAGTGTTACTAACGCCAGAGACTCAAAAGTCGTGCCACATGCTCCGCCCAACCGCGCAGCTGTCCCTCGGAAACTAATCATTTTATTGTTCCATGAGCTCAACTGGAGGTCTACTCGTGTGGGCCATTGGAGCTTTTGCCCGGCTGTCGAGTTCAACCTCTGAATCATCCTCGGTCTCCAGTGTCACAGCAGGCAAATTCGGGCTGTCCCCATGGGCTTTTGGATCGTAGATGAGCGTCGAACTCCGACTCCGCATCTTGGGTGTTCCAGCAACAGGAGATAGATCTTCTGACACGCCTGAAAGCGCTCTTCGATGTGGTGACGTCTTCAGCTTAGCAAGGTCTTCTGCTGTCACTTGCACCTGCCTTTCCATGGGCGACTCTGGGTTCTCCATCTTGCCAGTCAGGTTCGACAGTTTTGTTGCAAGGTCATCTGCGTGCACCTCCTTGTTAGGGGCGCCTTCCGTCCTTGACTCCCAACCAACTGGTGGACTCGGTGGAGGGCTGATGAAGAACAATTTGCCAGCGTCTGGACGTTCGAGATACTTCGTTTCGTTGTCAATCGGGGTGGGCTCTCCGAAATAGCACCTACAGATCACACTGGGTGTAAAGGCTGAGCCATCGATCTCTTTCCGCACATTGATGCAGTCCTGGTCAGAATAGAATGACACTATGATACGTGCCATGGATTTCAACGGAGAGAACGAGTTAAGTGGTGATATCGAGTTGATGTGCTGCCTGATAGTAGCCAGGCTAGCCGGGTGGAAGATCTTGGGGTCAGTGAGTTTGGTGATAAGGAGTGTATTGGATGGGGGAGCAGGCGACGACAGGCCCGGAAGCGAGGACAGGTCTATCGATAGCGGCGATCTTGATCGTTTCCCAGATAGTGAGCCAGGCGAGGATGTAGCGGAGGCTGGCGGAGAGACATGTAAGCCATTGGTCGCTAGCGGAGGCAGTTGTGTCGCGGTAGCCATGTCTGGTTTAGAATTGATGTCTTGCGCTTCTTCTTGTGATTCTTGCTTCTTAGATGCACTTTGTGGAGGAGGGACCGGCGATTCCATGGCTGCGCTGCACTATATATCCTTTCAACAAGATTAATCAGGTGAGTCCGATATCAATATAGAGTGGTTCGATGCGAGGGAGGCACAGCAACGGGGCGCAGTGGGCAATAGAATGATCAAGAAAATGCCAACCCCGAAGGCTTCGACAACAGATACGGAGCGATACTATGCTGGTGCTTAGTGGCAATATTGTGCTCAGAGGACGAATGGTTCAGTGCGGGATGGCATCAGTCAGTCGACCGCAGTCTGCCGATGTCATTGCTCGGTCACCTCAAAGTAGCCGAGCGGGACTGTCCTGCCACCCACAATAAGGTAAAGCTTCGGCCTTAGTTAGACCGGGTGAATGCGCTGTGCCACCATTTTAAAAGTGGTACATCTCTATGCACATAGATCGGTCTAAGCCTTTGAACACGACTTCATAACATCGTCTCACTCTGTGTAGTACTGCTTAGCCAGGTCTTTGCACGAGTATTGCAGGAGGGATTGCCGAAGGCGTTCTGGGCTGTGTTCGCAGCCTCGCAGCGTGACGACTAGCTTCATTTGTCAGGCGGCAGCAGAGTGTCCACTTTGTTCCGCCACAAATTCACTGTAAAGATAGGAGTAATGCACACGACGGTATCTCGTACACGCTGTAGCAAGATCTATGGGTCACGACACTGCATCCGAGATGGACAGATCCGGTCAACATTACGCCACCGCAGAATGCTGAACTCGATGACTGGTGTCCGGTTGAACCTCGTCATGGTATCATACCTAGGGCACACATTTTAGACGCAATGAGAAAACGATCAGACAGAACGGTTTAGTGCAGCGACTTTCCTGGATCTATGTTTGTCGGTTAGTGACATCGAGGGCTTCACTGCTGACGCTGAGGAGACTACGAGTCTTATGGAAGAGCTGAATGAACTGGGAAATGCCCTTAGTACAGGGGCTTGCAGCGCAGCTTGCAGCCACCCATTAGGAGATGAGTCCTTATACTGCCCGTTGATTGCGATAGCACCTCAAACGGAACGCATACACACTGTCCCCCAGACAAGCGCTCCTCTGGCATCTGAGACGATTGTCACGTCGCGGATGGCCGGCTCATCACTGGTCAAAACCTGGCTAGCGCAGCCTCCACTGCCAAGGCTGATGTGGAAGTGTTCGAGAAGCTTTGAACATTTCATTCTACTCGTAGATGGCACGCGCTTCCCTTCGTCGTAGCATCAGCAGAATGCTGCGTAGCTTATTCCCGAATGAACAATCTTGAAAAGTATGTCCAGCTTTCGAACTCGTCCGCCAGCTGTATTCGTATACCTAGCATGATTCGCACGCGACACGCCAATGCAACCGCATCGTACTCATAGTCTGACAACCATTCAGATCCAGACGATCACAAAATTGTTCTTGAACATGGTTGCGGTCACGATGTTCGAGATTGAGGTCCATGCTCTGGCTGTAAGCCATAGACATGATTGACTTAGCGGAGTTGGATCACCCACATCGAGAGTTGCTTCACCAGAATAACCTCGGCAGAGGCAAATGCTCTCCAGAGGGTGCCCTCCGCATGAGAGTAACCCAGCGAATCATGCTTCAATCGGTGTTCAGTTATGATCGCATTGGTCGCCGGCGAGGTTTCACTAGCGTTGCGGTTGCCATTTGAGTATCATATATTCACTGCAGAAGTGTCGTGTCGTCCATGCTAAGGGAGTGTCTGCTCGTGGATGCTTACGTCCCTATTTGTGTATTATCCTTTCCAACATGGCGCCCTCTGCAACGACCAGCGGTGACCAAAGCTTCATATACCCAACAATCGGAGAAATACCAACAAGCGACCACTTTTACTTGAATAACCCAGACCCAGAGAATGACGTCGACATACCCGAACAGCTGTTTGGCTCGCGGAAGAAGCTGCGAGTCATTGTTCTCGGATGTGGCATGTCAGGTATAAACTTCTTTAAGTTCGCGGAGGACAAGGCCTCAAACCTAGACATTCAATGCTACGAGAAAAACGAAGACATAGGAGGTACGTGGCTGGAGAACAGGTATCCCGGCTGCGCGTGCGATGTAGGTAGAGCTTACATGATATACGGCGTACTTAGCTAAACGCAGAACTGAACAGATCCCAAGCGTAGTCTATCAGTTCCCATGGCGGCCTGCAAGCTGGTCGAAATACTACAGTCATTCTCCCGAAATATGGCAGTATGTGAAGATGGTTGCGGAGGAGAACGACTTCATCAACAAGTATGTCAAGCTGGCCCATGAAGCCAAGTCACTGTCCTGGAATGAGGAGACTGGGCAGTGGACGGTGGAGGTTGAAGATCTGAAGGCTGGCCGGACGTTCAAGGATCACTGCGATTTCGTGATCAATTGCACCGGTGTGCTGAACAAATGGAAGTTCCCAGACATCGAAGGCCTGCGCGACTTCAGAGGCGATCTCCTCCATTCTGCGCAGTGGAACCAAGGTGTCGACCTCAAAGGAAAGCGGGTAGCTCTCGTCGGAGCCGGGAGTAGCGCTGTCCAAATCCTGCCGAACATTTACGACCAAGTTGACAAAGTCTATACCTGGGTCCGTTCCAAGATTTGGATCACAGCTGGCTTCGCACAGAAATTCGCTGGTAAAGACGGTGCAAACTTTACGTACAGCGAGGAACAGCAAAAACTGTTCCAGAATCCACACGAGTACAAAGCCTACTGCAAAATGATCGAAGGCGAGCTAAACCAACGCTTCAAACTTATCATTAACGGCAGTCAGGCACAGAGGGATGCAGCCGACTTCTCCGTCGACGAAATGAAATTTAAGCTGAAAGACAAGCCGGAGCTGCTCGACAAAGTGATGCCAACCGACTTCTTCGTGGGATGTCGACGGCCGACTCCCGGCAATGGCTATCTCGAGACTTTGTCCGGCAGCAAGACAACAGCGTACACCTCGCAGCTCCAGAAGATCACAGAAAAGGGATTCATAGACCCAGATGGAACAGAGCACGAAGTCGACGTAATCATCTGCGCCACCGGGTTCGACACGTCGTACAAGCCTCGCCTGCCGATCATCATGGACGGCAAAGATATGCGTGATCTATGGAACACCGCCAATCCCACAGCGCCAGCACCGACGTACCTCTCCGTTGCTCTCGCCGAAGTCCCAAACTTTCTGGTATTTGCTGGCGCCTACTGTCCAGGAGCCCATGGTTCTTTCTTCCCTCTAATCCAAGCTTACAGCGATTACGCTCTGCAAATTCTAGAGAAAATGCAGACGGAGAATATCAAGTCCATACGGCCTAAGAAGCGAGCGACAGAGCAGTTTCTGAGGCACGCTGACACGTTCTTGAAAAGAACAAGTTGGACCGGGCCTTGTAGTTCGTGGTTTAAAGGCGGTAAAAAGGATGGAAAGCCTGCCATCTGGCCTGGTTCACGGTTATCCTTCTTGAGATTATTGGAGAAAGTAAGGTTTGAGGACTTCGACATCGAGTATGAAAATGACGAGAATATGTGGGGATTCCTTGGAAATGGCTTCCATGTGTGTGAGACGGATGGAAGTGATATTACATGGTATCTTGGCAGGCCTGAGCATGCGGTGGATGAGAAGAAGATCCTGGAGGTAATGGATGGGACGAAAGGAATTGAGATGGATAAGCCGTGACCACCACAACCTTCGTGGTTTGCCGGCTGTAAAGGTATTCTACATTGTTGAGTACAGCTAGACCTCTTGTACAAATCCAGCGCTTGCTGAATGTCGGTGGCTAGAGAATACCACTCTTGTCTAATATCAGGGTACTACCGAATTTCGATTGGCAGCTGGATCATCTTGTCAATGACCTTCTGATGCAGCTCGTTGACCTCTTCGTTGGTTAAGGTGCGCTCATTGCTTCGATAATTGATCCTGTAGCACAAGCTCTTCTTGCCGTTCGACGGATGCACAAACTCGTCAACAAGCTTGACGTCCTCGACCAGCGTACCTGCAACGTCTCGTACGATTTCCATGATATCATTTTCGTGGAAAGCGGCGGGCTGGGTCTCGGCAGGCGAAGCCTTCTTTGAGTCACCTCCTGCTGCGGCAGCGACGCCAGATGATGATTCGGCCCCAATTGGCGATGCACCCGCGGGCGATGGCCTTACCCAAAAGGAGACGTCCTTGTAGCAGGGGGGAAATTTGCTGAAGGACTCGAAGCGCGTTATCTTCCCTTCCTGAAACTGCTTGAGAAATCGCTCGTCCTGGGACCAGAAAAGGCGAATATCGGGAACGTTGAATAGGAGCATTGCTAGTCGCTCGATACCAATGCCCCAGGCCCATCCTATGCGATCGTTCAGGCCGGCATGATTGAGAATAGACTGTTGAACGACACCAGAGCCTAGCAGCTCGAGCCACTCACCCTGCCACAACACCTCCAGTTCGAAGCTGGGACTGGTGAAAGGAAAATAGGCCTCGATCCACCTCACCTTCAACTGCTCCTGTTTCTGATCAGGTCTAGCTTCCTGAGCAGCAGTAAAAACCTTTTGGACCAGTTGTTCGAGACTCCTCTTGAGATGTTCAACCACCAACTGCGAATCATCAGGATCGTGTTGTATCTGAATTGGGTTGGTGTGGTCGTTGTATGGTCCAGCTTCGTCGATAATCTCAAGACCGTGTTTCGGCATAGCGTCAATGCTCTTTCGTATCATTTGTGCCCTTCTCTGTTGCTGCTGCAATCGAGTCTCCTCATAGTGGTTCTTTGTGGGCAATTGCCAGGTGCGAGCACCCTCCATCTGGTGGAAGACCGGGAAATGGCTTCGATCGATGCTGTCTCGACGATACACATCGGCGCAGATTGTGTAACCATTTTCCTCGTGATCAGCTATGCGCTGAAAGGCGGAGTGTTGATGGGCTGAGGTATGTGTGCGGAGGACAGTCTTCGAGTCAACGTAGTAGGTATCAGTGCGAGAGCGGCCAGGATGGTCTTCGGGGAAGCCCAGGACGTCAAAGTTATCCTTGGTGCTAACGACAGGGTAGGTAGCAATATGGTTCTTGTAGACGGGCGGCGGAAACACAGATTCTATTAGCTTTCGAGTGATAGCTATAGGATGATTGGGAGTGTCATAGAGCTTGCG
>Ga0210040_10000160_pt1 | contig 127577 bp, 100 predicted proteins | sample CryGeyCG12114_NA_FD_185462 | JGI IMG/M metagenome (GOLD analysis project Ga0210040, IMG submission 185462) | Groundwater microbial communities from aquifer - Crystal Geyser CG19_WC_8/21/14_NA (SPAdes) (version 2) | ecosystem: Environmental > Aquatic > Deep subsurface > Groundwater | place...
GCTCATTTCCTTCGGGGCGACGTAAAGAACCGCGACCTAAAGAGTCAGCGACCTAAAGAGTCGGCGACCTAAAAACGGCGACGTAGAGTAAGACGACCTAAAGAGAACGACGTCGCGATACGCAACGTGCATATGCATGGATGGACGAAGCAGAATGAAAATAAATATGATCTCCATAATGCAAATGCATTAGCAGAGAACAATGTTTTTCAGAGCTCCACTATTTTATAATTACGCACTTGAAAGCCATGATTTATTAACTATTTAACTGATATCACAACGATGTTTACACATAACATTATTTCTAGAACTACTACTAAAATTGTGACCATGATTATTCCCTCACTTTGGCAGTAATTCCAAATGATTATAATACACGAATGTACACACTATAATATGGACAAACCCCATCATAATTAAAAGCGAATGAACAACAGCTAATGGCAATAATATATAGAATCACATAACTTGAAAAAAAATTCAAGCGGTCAGGTAAAAATTCAATAGCTGAACGTTATGCATTGAATTATATCTCTTAATTTTCTTTTATGAACAAAAAAGAAAAATTAATCATTTTCTATTTTTTTTGTCATCTTTAGTTTTCAGTAATACATTCTTCATAATAACTTAGCACTGCTTTGTTTTTTTAAACACAACCCCCACCAAAAAGGAGAAAAATACATGGTCCAAAATAGTTCCTTCACAAAAAAAAAATGCAAAATGGTGAGATTAAGGTTCATTCAACATTCAACATAATAAAAGACATATCTATTCTAACCTACTTGTAAACAATACAGTGCACCAAAAGTTCACTAAATCTTACATTTATCAATTCATACTTAACAAAGAACATAAAATATACTATCACAAGAGACTAACAAAAAGTACTGATAAAAATATAAGCTTCAAACAGCCTAGATTATAATAAGTTGGACATGTAAACCAGACCCAAACTACAAGAAGTGCTTTGCTTTTCGTAATTTTATTTTTAACAAATCTCAAATAAGTTAACAAAACTACAAATTACAACAAAATCCAAATCATGATAATAAATTAGTCATAATTTTCATGTCCCAAAAAAAAAAGACTAACATGGGGAAACAAAAACAGATCAAGAATACAGTGATTAATAGTTACTAACTTCTAGAAAAATTGCATAAATTACTATTAAATAAACCTAGCACGAGCTAACAAACATTGCAGTTTTCATCATAGCTCGAAAAATTTATTTGCATTAAAAATTGTGCCAGTGCACTGAACATTATCAACCTTTTAGTGCATTTATAAGACATGGATATTTCCAGCCTCCGTATGGCTTACATAAATAGAATCAACTTTCTTTCTCCTTTTTTCCTCAGTCTGCCGTCAAGTTCAAGTGGTATCATACCATAGATAAACTACTCTTCCTTCGTCCTCTTAAAAGAATATGTCCTCAAAAACCGTATTGCACTATAATAATAAATAAACACAGTTTCTTAGCAGATACACAAACTTGAAATTATCGATTTGCGATCTCTAAAACACTACGTAGCCTGAAACACTAACTATCTAACTGACCACCACACTGTAGCTTTCTATTCTCCTAAAATCAAAAACAATGGCAGCTACTTCCCATTATCCTTAATTCATAATTCCCTATAGGACTCTCCTATTTCCCCTCTTCTGTTGATTTGCTACCCATTTCGACCTTATCATCGCTACTGGTACACTTTAACTCTCCCATTTGAGCTTCCAACCGCTGAAGTGCTCCTGAACTGAACCCTCCTTTAGGAGGACTCACACTCAAATCCTTCTCCTCAGCAATTCGTGGCAAACCAATACTACTGCTACTGCTACTATTGCTATTACTGCCACCAACAAGGAGACTATCCACATTTGCCACATTCGTAGTCAGAGTGGTGGTCACACTGCTTCCACTACAAGTAGACACTACCATAGTCGTCATCGTAGTGGTCGCACTACTAAAATTGCTCCCACAGTTTTCACTGCTAACATTAGAATTGCTATTATTAACCAAACTACTGCAACTGCTAACGATGGTCTTAGACACCGCTTCAGCATCCAGTTCCACTCGCCCGTCCTTGCGACTCCTCCGTAGAGCCAGATCAATTCCCTTTGCAGACGTGACAATAGTCGTCTTAGGTGGCGAGGAAATAGTCACTTTGGGAGCCGGATTACACAAAGGCGAAATTGCCTTGGCTTCACTAGTTCTAGGATGGTGACGGTCAGGACTCAATGCACGACGTAATAGAGGAGAGCCTGGCTCTGTGTTCTTGGTCCGAGGAAATGGTTTTTTTGCTGAGCCAACACCTACCGTGGCAGCTGGAGATAAGGACGGAGAGGATGTGGCTAATGCCAAAGGACTAGGTGACCGTGTTGGCGATGAAGACATGGGAGAAGGCGATGGTGTACGCGCCAAAGGACTCAATGGAATGTGTCCAACTGACTTTCTTCTATTCGGAGAATGAAGAGACGTTGGTGGTGGTGGACCAGCACTTTTATTTCGACTGCTCACAGTTGAGTTCGTTGAGGTACTTCCACTTAACCCACTGGCTGTACTGGTTGACCCATGAGCATGGTGATGGGAATAGTGGTTGTGGTGGTGATGATGATGGTGCGGATGGTGATGTAGTTTGTGTTTCAGTCCGTGCAAACTGGATGGGCGAGGAAAATGAGGTCCCAGAGACATAGGAGAAGTATCTCCTCCAGCAGGAGAACCAGGTGAGCTCGATGGTGAGCTAGAGTTAGCAGAATCAGACAATGAGAAAATTCGAGGTAGGTGACTTGTGGTAGAGCCAAACGGGCCCGATGAGAGCGTGCTCCCTGCACGAGTTGGCGAGCCCGGGGAGCTGGAAGAAAATGACTGGAAGGAACGGCTGCTGCCAAGAGATAATTTCAAGTTGTGTAAATCCGTAGAAGGTCTTTTTCCAGAAGAAAGTGTTTTCAGGAAAAACGATTTTCGGCGTTTATCTCCAACACCATCTTTTTTAGTCTTGCGACATTTGAGCAGAGGGGAACGAGCCATTTTTGACTGACCAGGCTCTCTTCGTCTTCCGCCAGTACGAATAGACGTATTTTCCAACGGGGTAGCACGCAAGGTCAGCTGATCCCCACTCCCCATTAGCAGATGCAATACTTGCGTATGCAGCAGACCTTGTGTCGGAGCACCATTCACCTTAAATGAAAAATCACACGCGTTAGGTAAGTCATCATGATTAAGTAAGACACCGTATCGAACTAAAACTACAACAGATTGATAAAATAAATCACCTGAGTAATCAAATCTCCAGGCCTTAATCCGGCTTCAAAAGCTGGACTTCCTTCCGTAACTTCCTTCACTAAATGTTGGACAGTGTACACATTTGAATCACCAAAATACACGCGAATAGCCCTTAAAGTAAAGCCGAGTCCTTGGGGTCCTTTCCTCAGTATAATTGGCGGTTTCAAACTATTTATCAGCGGACTAACTTCTCTACATGGAGATGTATCTCTGGAGCTTGCGGTACTTGACCCTCCAGGGGATTGAATAGATGGCGATAAAATAGCTGCAGCAGCCAAACTGCTTCCCGAAATCGTACTAACAACTTCACCATCTTTAGGGATTTGAAGAGACAACCCAAATGCTGAAGCACTCTTTTTCACCATGTGCCTAGATATATGAAGTCCACCACTTGGGCTATTGTTGGGTGTAGACTGATGCAACGGTCGGCTGATATTGCTAGATTTATCGGCACCACCAACAGAACTTGATGTATTCGGACTGCTAGTACTCATATTGCTTTTAGTTCCCAAAGAGGCTTTCTCAGGAGATGAAGAAATAGACAGCCTTGGAATCGAGTCTCGATGTAATCTCCTTCTTCTATGGACTTGAGGAGACACATCTTCACTCTCCGTTTGAGACGACTCAGGTGTACTCAGTTGCCGGCTGTGGTGAGCTGTAGTTGCTTCACTTTTCCCTGAGTCAACAGTCTCAACTGTAGTTGAAGTGCTAGTTACAGTTGTCGTCTTCAATACGACAGTACTAGCAGCGGTTAGTGGACTAGAACCCTCTTTGTTGACATTTGACTCAATACCGAATGGCTTTGGCTCACTCATAGGAGTCACTTCTGTCATAACGGCTGTTACTGTGACCGTAGAAGCCACTGCAACAGTAGTTGCCGTATCTACGGAAGAATCAGATTTATTATTACTATCGTCTTTGTTTGCAGAACTGTTAGTGCTATCCAGTTTTGAGCAGCTATCACTGCCTGTTCCCGAATCGGGCGTGTCGTGAATACCTCCCGTTTTTGTGCGACCGGAGGAGGATTTATGAGCACGGCGATAATGATATGAGCAAGAGGAGAAACCAAATAGAGGAGCATCGTCTGTATCATCAGTGTCTCCCTCAGTGTCGTGACAGTAACGATCGGCTCGTGCTAAAGGATATTACAAATACAACCGTTCAGAATTTGTACACATAGCTAATGGTAAATAACGCATGCCATCATATCGTATTGTTCATGATCTTACTGTCAAAGTAGGATGTGTCATCTTCATTATGTAGATGCGGTACGAATTCCACTTTCTGTCTGAGCAATGAGTTCCAATCTAATCCATCAAAGTATACATGATCCTTCACTTCTTGGGCTCCCGTAGTCCCCAGTCTGTCTCGCGGATTTTGCTGAAGCAGTACGGTGACTATGTCCTTAGTATTATCCGGTACCGGCCAATCCTCGTCACTAGGCCATTCGATATCATCTGTACATAATAGCAATCAGAGTAGTTGAAGGATCGTATTACATCAACCAATACAAGTAATGAAGTCCTACATAGACTGCATGGAGCTTACCATTCACAGTATGAGCAAATAACTCTTCCGGCGTTTCTCCGAAAAATGGGACGCACCCAATAATGAATTCGTAAAGGATGATTCCCATGCTCCACCAATCTACAGGCTTTCCATACCCTTGCCGAAGAATCACTTCAGGAGCAATATACTCAGGCGTTCCAAATACTTGCTTGTCAGAAAACTGTCTTGTTTCTCGGTCAATAAAGCCCTCGTATAGGTTCGTTGCCACTGAAGCAAAAAGAGATTGAGTATTGTGAAGACAACCATATCAAAATAAAACTCCGCAATTTTACAAAACAGTGGTACATGCAATGGAATAAAGTAGAGAAATGTTTTGTTTACAGAATACATCATAATTTGCATGCATAAATAGGTGGGATTTTGCCTCACCCAGCAATAATGCTGATCACAAAGCCCGGTTTCTTTAACTTGAAACACAGTTCATGTAATACTACATATTTAATTTTACCATACTTTGATTAAAAGAACTTTTTAAGACTTTTGCTGTGCCATAAGAGAGTGGAAGCGTCGAAATATTCATAAGTTATTTGAGGCAAGATATTTGCCAAAAGATTTGACGGTAGGAGGTAGGAGAGATGATGCGCATATCATGACAAAATTTCACTAATAAAGCAACTGCAATAGAACATATGAATACAACTTACATGACATCAATCCGACTTTGCTGAGACCAAAGTCCGTGAGTTTTATGTGACCCAGAGCAGTTATAAGGAGACTGGAAAGAAGCAATAAAAATGCAAATCAATTTAAGGCAAACTGCTCAAGGCTTCTTTTCTATTAACATCCAAGGAAAGGAAAAAAGACAACTCACTTGTCAGGTTTGAGATCTCTGTGAACAATTCCATAACTATGAAGGTACTCAACAGCCAATACTGTTTCGGCAAAATAAAACCGTGCCATGTCCGGAGGCAAAGGTCCCATGTTTTTTAGCAACGTTGCACAATCTCCACCTTCAACGTACTCCATCACCAAACACAAATGTTTCTGCCAAAGAAAATACAACAATCATGGGAAGGAACAAATTTTTTGGTATACTTTCAGGAATAAAAAAACCCGACACTATGCTGCACAGAAAACAAAGCAATACTTCACTTTTACATTTAAATAAAACATGACAATGATATTTTTGTTTCATAAAAATTTTCCTTTAAATAACCTTCATCCTAAAAATTACTTTAAAATTACCTACGGAGAAATCCAGTTTCAGAAAGAGACAAAACTCATAGATATTTTATTTCCCAAACCAGATCTATTTAAGTGCGCATAGAAAACTACCACGATAATTTAAAACCAGTACGATTATTCTCGGAGAACAATAAAATAGCACTCTACTGTGAGTGAGCGACAGCACCATCGAATTCGTAAAATCCAGCATATTAGTCTTGAAACGTGTCGACAAACTTGACACCAAATTATATTAACTTCATACTCATATTATCAGCCATAACGGAAATCCAACCACAATAGGTCCATGAAAGTATTTGCATTAGCAATAAAAAAAACTTATAGAAACCATTTTTTCTATTTGGATACCTGGATTCGTCTGCGTAAAACCACAAGAAAGAAAAAAACGAAAACTACTTTTACCCAGCCGAGTTCAAAACGTAATATATGATTAAATACAAAACGGAATCACAGACTAGAATTTGATATGTAGTACACTGTACACATATTGACAAATCCAATCAAATACGCAGCGTAATAGCTTTTCAAAATGTTATTGGAAGCTGTAAAAAGACCAAAATAGCTAACAACTGTTCAATTTTTCTCACCTTTGTCTCAAAGCTGCAGTACATGCTCACAACAAAAGGATTGTCCGTAAAGCTCATAATGTCCCTCTCGGCGAAAACTTGTTCAACTTGATTCCTCATGATCAGGTTATGTTTATTGATCTTTTTCATTGCATACCGTGAGCGATTTTCACATCGTCTTACTAAATACACAGCTCCATACGCTCCGTTGGAAATGAGCTTCACTAGTTCAAAGTCATGCTCTGAGGGGAGCTTTGTTTTATTGAGTTGCTCAGCACCACATCCATTTTCATCATTACTCCCATCGCAACTAGCACCGTTGCCGTCACTATTTTGACCAAAACTCTCTCTCTTCGAATCTACAGAGGATCCCTTGCCTTCATCGTCTCCGGTATAACTATTGGACAAATCACTACTGGCATCCTTGCATACGCCGGGTTCACTGCGACCAACTTTACCTCGACTCTCAATTTTACCATCCGGAGTCAGTTCCAGTTGTAGTTCTGCAAAACAAACATTTACATACAATGTTGAAATACATATTTCAAGTAACTAGTGACATTCCATTAATACCAGAAGATATTTAAAGGTCGAGGTTTGTACACAATTGCGAAATTGATGATAACTCAATTCACTTCTATGCATGAAACAAGACTCTCCTCTTGATAAATGATCATCTATTTATATCATATCAAAAAATGAATACATAGCCTGTCGCATATTGAACGGCGAGGCAAGTGAAAGCTTTTTGATTGATTATGATTGCCAAGGAATATAGAGTACACTCCCAAAATCAACATAGAAAAAGTCATTACTCAATCCACTTCATCTACTGTATCTCTCATTGGTTCTAACGGTCGTATTTCTGTCGCTTGCAAGTTGCAAAGCAATTAAATCCTAGACTTCCACGTAATGCAGTTATTAGTATTAGTTTTGATGAAATAGCATAGCGTCAGCAGTGCGTAATAAATATGTATCTGTTCAGATATTCTTATAGATGCTGATTCGAATTTCAGCTGGTTCAGTTAGTAGACTGAAGGCCAGGAGCACAAAAGGATTAAAACAAACACGGTTCTAATTAGTATAGATGCAACAAAAAATTTAAACCTTCAAAATGAACATTATATATTTTAATGCATTATGGATTTTAAATTTATCATGTCTGAAAAATCGAATAAACACGACAGCAAACCATTTTTCCCCAATTGACTCAATCATTTCACACTATTCATTTTCTCCATGTCCATGGGAGAGATTATTAATGCGCAGCCTACACGACTGAACCAGATATAGCAGCAGACAAAAACTACTAAATCTGATGAGTGGCAGTGTTCCAAAGAAACCTGTTCAACCCAGCTCTCGCATAACGTCTATTAATCTACTTCAAAGGAAAGCAAATCTACAAATCCTGTACTTATTTTATGCATCGCTTACTGAAATCAGCCCGGCCTTTCACAAATGTTCTAGCTCTTCTAGCTATTCCTTTAGTTTGGTTCATGCGAAAACGCTTTCACTTTTGAATTCCGCAACGTAGTGTATGTGCATTTCTAGAAATGTAAAAAATCCCAGAATCCAAAAAACTGTAACCCAATTCATATTGATATTAAAAATTGCTCTGATTTTGGATCGATTTAATCGATAACGTCATTAATTTCATCTTTAGCAGTTGTTAATGAAAAATTGGCTATTCTTTTGCGGGAGCATTTGAAAATCTGCTCTATTGTTGTCGGCAGGATGAATATCTATTGAACTTTTGTAACACTCTCTTTGCTGTGCCACTGCCAATATTTCTGAAAATAGATCAGGAAATTTGATTTTCTTAAAATCTTGAGACTTACAGAGACTTCCTTCCTTCAAATCATTTTATACATGCAGTCTTGATGCATTCAATCGATTCCATCGATCCGATTTAAAGTTCAAAAATAAAATATACTGCTTATCAAATCGAGGCAAAGGGCCAATATAGACCAATCTGCGGCTAAAACGAGAAGTTACCTGCGTCATGACTTTCTCCTATATCACTATATATTTATAATGGAAAATGAATTAAAAGAAATCACGAAAATAAAATAAGGCAGGAGGATTTCCAAGGGAAATAAGTTTGCCATGTAAATAAAAAATATGTGCTTAGTTTGACACACAGTTGGAATACTTAAGACAAAGTACTATGGAATGAAACACAATACAATGAGGTTAAAGCTGAAAGGAATTAGATTCCGCCCACTGCTTCCTATTCTAGATTACGACGCTTGAAAAGAACATAAAAGAGTCCCGGTGATGAAAGAGAAATAAACAGCCATACGCTTGACTAACTAGCCATATTAATAAAACTTCACTGCTGCGTGCTGCGCCAGAAAAACCCATTATTGGATAAAAAGACTTGCTACAATTAAAAATACTGATATTTACTGCAAAGCTTTTAATTACGTAATACGTACACCCTTAATTTATGAGAGCTTCAGAATTAAACGAAAAAACAATCAATACTGTGAGTTCTGCATTAAAAAAGGATATTTACAAACAAAACCATTTTATATTTCTAGAGATGAAGAACGTGCATCGGGCAAGTTACAGAAACTTGAATTTTTTCGGTGTACTATGAAAACAACAACCACTTCATTTGGTAGCAATTATTTATATAGCAACGCTACTTTAGTAGGTAATCCCAAAATCAACAAAAGCTGCCAAACATGCTTGAAAACTAGATACAAAACTAAACTCATTGAATATAGCTTATCCCAAAAAATTGAATGGGTTTAGTAGTTTTTTTGGCATGCATTACAATACAGTTGACAATATAGAAACGATTACAAGTCAAAACCTGGAAACGCACACTAATGGTAGTATTTTCAATCGTCACTGACACTAACCCTTACTTTAAAAAAAAATTTTTCCATAGCAATCAAATGTGAAAACTTATTTCAAACCGAAGTTTTGTTAGTTAGGGCTAGATCATTTTGCATACAAATTTTTTTTCAAAAAAGTTTGTTATCTGCAGCCAGAAAACTTTTGCTCCAAACAAAAAACAGTAAAAAATACTCCACTGATCGTAAATCTGAAGCCTACGCAAATTTTTCACACCAATGCTCAAACACTCCAGTTTTCTGCTGGTATTCCTTTGAGGATATTTCTTTACATATAGATAATAGGGGGTTTGATTTGAAAAAAAAATCGAACACAAGCTGTGAGTGAACTTTTACTGATTCATTAAACGAGCATTACAATTTCTGCCAATACATTATGACTTCTACAAATCATCATCCAATACTTCGCTTGCTCTTTTTTTAAAAAACAGAATGCTAATTGACTTCGTTTACGCTTATACTTCAGTAATAATAATGCAAACTGTTCAAAAATTATTTTATTACCTGCAATTGGGTCCCGATTCAACCCCAGTTTTGTGATGATGTACTGTGGGATGTCAGTTTTGATTCCTTGAGTAATTTTCGCTTGTCCTTCCGCTTGTTCCAACAGATGATAAAACTCTTCAGGATCAAACTCCAAGCACTCAAGAAGTCGTGCAGGTCTTGATACCATGAGCAGCAGCTTTTTTATTAAACCTGCTAAGTAATTGGCAGCTTCAGGAGATTTTTCCTTAGTTTCACTCAACAGACGCTCCAAGTTTTCGGACATTTCATAAAAATAACGACTTGAGATGAGTTTCTCTTGAGATTTAAGGTAGCAGTCTCGAGCCATTTCAATCACTTGGTGATGGACAAAGCGAGCTATTGCAACAGCATCAGGACTTAACTTCTCACACGAGCCCATGCTTTCAAGGGTATCATTTTCGTCGATAAAATTCTTTAATTTTTCTTCCATCTGTTGGGTAGCCTTCACGAAGAAGTAACAATAAAATTGTGAGTCAAAATAGTATACCAAACAACAAATTAAAGCGCAGTATTACATCCCTATGTAACCCAACGGTACCGGAAAATGTGTTGTGACATTATTTTTCCTAATTTGTTTTGCACCGAAAGATGAAACAAAAGATCACATAGTATAACTCTTACTTCCAACGATTGAAAAACGTGAATTAAAATAAGTGTTGAAACTTCTCAGAAACGTAAATATTAACACTCACTGAAGAGAAAGTTTGCTTTCCCCGTCTCACTGTATGTTTTAGAGCTTTCTAGCATTGATTTAATGTGAGGACAATGTGAGGACATTTAATGTGTGACATCAAAATGTGATGTCACATCACATTTTGTGAACTTAATTAATACAGTTCCGTAGGAATCCTAACAGACGAATATTAAATTTCTCAACTCACCTTAGGAAACCTTTCCTTGTACATGGTGTTCATCAAAACGATTTCATTCTCTACAACTGGAGACCGGATCGGACTGCTAAATTTTCAAAATCAAAAATACATCAATTAATGTTTCAGTAATGGTCTGAGTGATAGAATAGAAAAAAATTCTTTAGTATATTTTTTCAAACTATCAGTTGTGAATAAAGAAATAATAGCTATAGAATATCAAAAAGTTCAATAATATCAGTGAAATAAAAACTGGCAAAAATCAATGATTAACAAAAGCAAAGTTAGCCATTTTATGACCAATAACAATGGCGCGAGGATGTCAATATAGAAGCATTTAATAACTCTTGCAGTCAATACCAATAAGTAAACCAGATAAAGAATAATCCTCAACTAACAATGTAACTACTTAACCTGTTTGATGTTTATGGGGCTGAAACTGGGCAAATAGCTTATTTACCACTCAGACTTATGCTCCAAAAATATTAGCATCCATCGCTCAAAGTAAAAAAAATATTTTTTCAATCATGGCAAGATAACCCTATGTTAAATTGTACACTTTTTTCTGATGTAATCTTCAACTTGAGCGCTGGAAGCTATTGTTCAAAGAGTAGTATATACCTGTGAGTGGTAAATGAGTTCTTATGCAAAGTTTCAGCTTAATGAGAAACAAACAGGTAAAGGATAAACATCGTAAGCTTGCCAGTATCATCATCCTCATGGCATGGCACCATGGCACGCAAGTAAGTCGGTTTAGTATTCCTTTCAAAATACTTAAAACATTATATTAGATAAAAATGTGAACAGCTTACTCTAATGTAGCAATGCATAGCCATGCCAAACTGTCAAGAGAGTACAGCAACGGCAGCGTGAGAAAATTAATTGAAATACCAAAGAAATCATCAGTTATCATCATCATTCATAGTATGAGACTACATAAAATCACTTAAAGCAAAATGTTAAGATACAGCTAAGATTGTATATACGCGCTTGCTAACAAAGACAACTTAATAACTAAAAAAATCAATCTTGACTTGCAATCTACAAACTATAAATGGAGCGAGGAGAGCTGGCGGGCAACTATAGATTTTAATATGTAGGATTGGTAGGATAAATTATGAACTCAATATAACCATTGCATTTCATTCAGTAACGTAAAATAACTTGCCAGAAGTATTTTGCATTGCATTTTTTTTACAAATTCAGCTTTAAGGTGCCAAATGGTAAACCAATGGAATGAATAGTGGGATTTGAAGCGAGAGCAATTTTAGCGCAGTTGGCAAGTGCAAACTTGCTTACTTAGAAATTCATTGAAAATTGACGCTTATAAGATAAAATAATATGCTCACTAATGTGAAAGTAATCGATAACCTAAACCTTACTTTCACAAAAAGTAGGACTACCAATCGAATTGATTGAATACAATTATTGACCGTCAGAAAATTGTTGCAACTTTAATGAAATTTACTTTAACGAAATAATTCCCCAATGCAATGGTTTTACGGCAACACCCACAGTATTTTTATACGGTACAAGTACAAATTCATATACACACATAAGGTTCAATTTCATCGATACGTACGATATAAGAGCGTCTATTTGGTATGCTACCTTGTCTTTTTATTCGGTCTGAAGAAAGACGTTTACCATAAACCAACTGATCAAATGACTCATGAAAACATGAGTGCTATCAAATATAAATGAAATCAAAAACTAACCTTTACAGTAGATAAACTAGAAAATTAAATATATTACTTATTTAGTCAGATCACGAATGCATTACTAATTTGTTTTCCCCAATGGTTTTCTTCTTTTGAACGACCCTTAAATTTTGTTGCACACTACATAAAAAATTGCACTTCCAGGTGCCAACCAAATTGTGAAAAAGTTGTGCCTACAAATAAACGTTGCAATTTAAATAAATCGACGGCACACAAATTGATTGAATTTCTACAACATTGAGACTCAGGAAATCAACACATTTATTATTCTGCTTTTTTCATGGCACGACTTTTTCTTTGCAAATGCTAATGCTACCTCAATTACACAAATTTGTAAGTTTGAACCATAGAAATAGATTATATATACATTGACTCATATATCATTGGTTTCAACATACAAACTTCTTTAATCATCTAATCTTCCATTATTTATTTACTTCTACGAAGATTGCTACTGACATAAGAGTTACAATTCCTGATCTGTGATTGTTATTGCTGTAAGCCATTCTTTTTCCCCGCCCAATAAACTAACTACATAGCAGTGACTGTAAATATTATAGATGCACATCTTAAAAAGCCGAATTTAGAAGATCAAAAAGGGAATTTTACCTTAAACTGCGAGATCGAGGTCTAAGAAGTGGAGAGCGATGACCTCCTTCTTCATCAAGACTAGGATTACTCTCATTGGAAGAGAAATGTCGAGGCAACTGAGAGGAGCACCGTTCCTCCAACTGAGCAGCTTGTGCGGCACATGTATTGTTGCTATTGCTACTACCACTGGCTAAATGAGATGTGGCCAGTGAAGAGGGCAATCCAGCAGCCGCTCCGACCAAATGCAAACGTTCCTGACTGGAGCATTGGCTAGAAACTGTGGAACTTCCTGGAGTGGTTCCATAACCTGAGGATGGTAAAGAAGCAACAGACCAACGTCGTCCATCCGTAGCTCTCTTTACTGTTGCGAATGCAAAATGTTGACTGGGTGACATTCGAGGACTGTCTAATGGACTCCCCACTATGACAAAATGAGGGCATCAGATATACTTAGAGTTACTTACAATAGAGAATGATTTTAACATTTTTCAAAGGGGAGGACTCGAGTCATCAAAAATGCTCAAAATTATGCATGCATTCCTTTCCTGCTTACAAATGGAATAATCAAGTGAATTGCTAAAAACCTCACATTCCCGTTCTATTGCACAGAAAGTCATGTAGAAGTTTGTGTAAGTTTACTATCAGAGATAGATAGACTTTCAAAGAGAAGCTGTGCCCGGAATGATAAAAGTGTTCTACTGGTTTTGACATGCTTGTAAAACTTGAAAATGTATTTATGAGTGTCAGGATTCAGGATGATTTGCAAACTCGGAAGTTGACGTAATTCGATTAAATAGTAATTCAATAGATTACTCTTACTACTACTACCACGTTAATTTCATCGTGCTCGTGCCAGTTCCAGAGAAGTCCTCATTTCAAAAAACAAGATTTCTACATTCAATTACATAGAACTTGGAGCACAAATTACCCTGATTGCAAAGTTAAACGCAAGGTGAACCTTGTGATGGGAGGGTGCAAGCCGCATCTCCGTGAAACTTTTATAAAGGTGATACTGCACTAATATGAAACAATTTATTTTCTAATCAAAATCCCAGACTAACTAAATTACAAACGTCAAGGGATTTGTATGCACAATCAGGAATAATAAACTTTTTTCAACCACGTTATGTTCCAAACATTACCGGTTAGGTTCATATATAGTACCTACTAATCCTGATGCGTTTCTTTGTTCGAGGTTTAGAAAAGTCGGAAATTTTATAATTTGATGCACTATTCTTTGCTTTATATTATACTCTTTACTTATTACAAAGCCAGCACTGGCTGAGTCATAAAATTCACGGAAGCGGAGATCGTCCTGTGTTTTACATGTAAAAGCCAAAATCACCTGAAACTGCAAATTTGGAATTTATGGTAATGTCATCACTTTAAAACAAACATTTTATCCGAAAATTTTGAGAGACCAACATTGAATCAATCATTGAATCAATACCCTTTACAGCTTCAATAAAGTTTACTAAATCACTCGAAATAGAAAAAAAAATTGTGACCCGTGCATCCCGAATTATTTTTGAGGAAATAGATCAAAGAGAAAAAGTCAAATTGTGTTGCTGATGAAATTAATTTATTTGCTTTTAAAGCGAGTGGTGTATTTAACATGAAGAGTCACTAGAAGCCAAGAACACGCTACCTGACAAAATTATTGTCAATTTTTTCCCTTGTTGCAATAATTGTTTCCCTAGTGTTGCAATAATGACACTTAACTATTAGCTTTAGCCTTTATCTAGTATAGATAAGTAAGTTATTAATCTTTAAATTCGGAGAGGAGCAAGACAGTTTTTAGGCTTCGAAGCTTAGCTACAATTGCTTGAGCCTTGGAACGAAACGGAGCTTTGGGAAGATAGTTTTCAGAACTGAAGTAAAGAGCAAAGCTCTTAAGTTTTATGGGACCCGGGGTACAGGGAAGCTCCAATTTTTTTCAGTTTTGTAGCGGAGCTGAAATTTTTGGTGAGATTTTGCCTCCTTTTTAGAAATTTTGAAATCATAACTGAAATCAAATAAAAAAGCTTGGCTTGTCGTGATATTTATTCTCTTGCTGAGGCTTACTCTACACTGCGGGCCATTAGGCTTTATATTCTTGGAAATAGTAATGTAAATAGCACTATTAATATGTAGTTCTTGTTAATTATTTTTCCGGCTTAGTTATTCATTATAGTACAACCCATTCTTATGACAACGTTATTCATTCGAAAACATATCCCGAAATCAAGTGCTAATGTCATCAATAATAATATTATCAAAACTATCGCAAGCAATATGCAATAATTTGTTCCTCGTTAATAACACTCTCGTTTCAACGTGACAACCGTTCCGTTAGCATGAAATATGATTAAAAATCCCTAGCAACTCTTACAATATAGATAGACTAGTAGTTTATAGGAGTTGCAGTGGTTAATAATAGTTGTTAGATTATCTCACAAAGTGTGCGCTGGTGTGTATTCCAAAATGAAGTTAAGAAATTACAAAATGAATTACCTGACATCGGCGAATGACATCTTGGGGGCAAAGTTGGAGATGTATTACACACCAGACTTTTTCTATGCTCTTGAACCCGACTGCTTCTCCGAGACAAACATAATTCTTTCTGTAAACAACAATAACATATTGGACATGAAAAAAAATTCAAGTGCGCTTTTGGCATTACACAAAGTTCATGAGATACGAATCGAAATGCTTATGAATTGACTGGGGAAACTTGCTGGATTTGGGTGTTAATTAATTTTTTTCCCTTTCAACGATACGATGGGCAGCTTTTCGTAAGTACAGCATTTACAGCCCACTTATTCGCAATTAAGTGTTTTTTCTAAATTCTTATCACCATGCTATACCAACAGTTTTTCAACGTCCAATCCAAACAAATTACCAACAAGTTGAGATACTGATGGTAAAAAGCTATACGATGGTTTCAACCCGATCGATTCATTTATCCGATCCAAATCTCATAAATAGTTAATGCAAACAGCAGGATCTCACAAAAACACAACAGCTTGGGAAAGACGAGCAGCAAAGTGAGAGCACAAATACTAATGCAAGCATCTTATTACATGGAGCACTTTTACATCATACTATATAACAAACTAAACTACAAAGTGAAGCGCTCCTAACTTATATATATTGCTCTTAACTTGAAAAAAACTCCAAATTACCTTAGGACTGCACAGCACAGAATATATTTTTTGATTCAACGAAGAATTACGATGAAAAGTTTGCTGACTGACAGAAAAACTTTATTTTATTTTAACTACTATCCTACCATCGGGTTTTTTATCATCCATTAATGACAATATCAACTCGGTGAAGACGTGGTCTTTAGTTAAAAAGATTAGTAAATATGCAAATCCAATCGCAAAAAATGAGCATGATTAAAGTAGCTAATTTTTTCTTTTTTTAAAAACATGAAAGATATTACATAATTACATTTAATTAAAATTAGATTACATGAGACTAACAAAGGAATTTACATTTATTTATGTTTTGAGGGAAAGTAAGCAAGGCTTTGCCCTTTGCACGATCCACTGAACTGGCTAAAATTATTTAATTATTTTCTCAAAGCACAAGTATCTTACGCTCTACACTTAACAGGATCCAATCGCTTCCAATTAAAAACCACAAAATAAATTTTTTAAGGAATTACATTTCATTTACCACTAACTATAATCATTTGTCGACGAGCATGAGAAAACGAATACAGAACACGAAAAATTTAGTCCTAGTCATTCCTTGCAAAACTTCAAATATGATTCGTTGTAAGACCCATACACAATCTCGACGTACTTTTTCAGTAGTGCGCTCAACTATTAGTTACCTTTAACATAATTATAGACAAGAAGCTGCATAGGCATAAAAAAACAAGCATATCTTTGTAGAAATTTTGAAGCAATGAGCCGTCACACCAAATAAGAATATACCTATCTATAAAATGCACACATTGTTGAAAAATCCATGGTGCCACTACACAACAAACAAACACACAAAGTCGATGCAAACATTAAAAAGAACACCAAACCACCTTGAAGTGCATTAAGGAAGTCACGGAAGGCAATGGCAGTGTCAAATTTGGTCTCCCTTGTCGTAATTTCGTGTCAGAGACACTACGAGGTAGCCCAGACGATGAAGAGGAGGACGGTGATGATGAACCCGTATCACTTGGACACAACGGCTCTTTGCCATTGCCAGGCTTTTGGTTGCCATCTTCTGAGCTGTTCCCACAGGAACTCATTGAATTATTCACTGTAGCCTCTGGTCCAGTAACATAGCTTCCTGTGGTTTCCAATTTCATGGAAGCTGAGGGTTGAGCCGTCATTGCAATCGATCGCTACCACTTGCTTGCTCTCTAAAGTTGGACTGCTTTTTGGGAATGAGAATAAAGTAGTAAACAATGAAAGGGACCGTTTGATCAAAAAGTAATACCCAGAGTTTCTCAACTGCACACCTCAGACCTCACAGTTGACAATTACTTATAGGAAATAGGACCTAGCATATGCTCAAGTTTCAAAAACGATTGAAAGGGAACTTTGATAGACTCACTATAAGTTTGGCGTCCGATTTTGACAAGATGATTGGAACTGAGTTTGGATTTCATACCGTGCTTGACACGTTATCAATCTACGCTATTGGAATTCGTGGGTGGAGATTCAATGAGCGATCAAAAAACATGGGCATGACATAAATAGTTTCGTGCATGTTTGCGTTCTTTTGTGTCGTCTAAAAAGGTACACATTCAGTTACTCGCTTGTCAAAAGTTAGTCTACGATGAACTGAACAACCACTGTTTCCACTAACATTGACATATAGTAATGGGCGAAAACCATGAAGACTGTCATAACCGTTTTGCGTTCTTTTCACAAATGAAAGGTTCAGCCAATCAGTGCATTTTACATATGTACATGGCATGTTCATGTAACCGAATTATTTCTGTAACCCTGTTTTCAGCTGATTTCACAAAAACTGTTCATTAGACACCTGGCTGGATTCATTAAATCATAAATGCATAAGAAAGTTTCCTCAGCGGTTTAAGGATAATAAGTTACATTCATAAAAGTACAAACTGGATTCTACTTCTACTCTCTAATAATGGAGTTTGTTATTAAAAATACTGCACTATACTGAAATTAAACAAACAAAACTTGAAAACTTTCCTACTCACTCAGTTTATTGTTCAGTAATTGTAATTAAAAACAAGACTGATGTAAATAGAACAAAAACAAAGCTAATATTCAGAGAGTATAAACAATAAACATCCTTTTCCAGGTCATTAATAATATTATGCTAACTGCTTTTTATTCACCTCATACCACATTTCTGGTCACGTTAAACGATCCTTGACAACCGCCATCATTGCTCATGTTAACATTAAAGGGTGATATTGACAAGCCTACACAAAAATCTTTCTAACATACAGATATTTGAACTACCAGCAGTATACTGTGTCATTTACATCAATGCCACATATGTACGATCTATTGTTCTGTGAGCTCGATAAAATTAGTAGTATAATATTACTGGAAACTTGTATGGCTTAATTAAAGTGCCTGTGGAAAGAAACCAAACCATAATTTTAATTTTAATTTGATGTTACCATAATAATATGATCCGGTGGTTTAAGTTCCCTATTACAAATCCACCCGACTCGACTCAATTTACCTGTATACTGAAAATTATGTGTTATGAATGTTCTGATTTTTTAGAAACAAACGTAAAAGATTTCTAAGCAGCAAAAAGGAAACATTGCAATGACTTTAGTAACATCAACATGTATTTTGAAGCTTTGAGATACCTTGGTTAGTTAAGTGGCCAATTATTATGTGAACATGAAGAGAAAAATATCATTCTGTACTGTCGTTATTGCGCCGCATTGCAATTTGCAATTATAAATTTCCAATTCATAAAAGTTATATGCTATGAGCAGGTATGCAATGCAATACTAATTTATTTATACAGAAACGATAATTGCTTTTTTGAATGCAGCTCAAATTTGCATGTTGTTATAGCTGAACATGGCGAAATTTTTGGCGTAGTAAGTCTAGATTCCAGATTCCATCCGTTCGTAGAACGGGCACTTTCACTATGGTATCGTATATTGCTAAAATTAATTTAGAGTAAACTCACAACAATTGTATAATGAATTTGTAAACCAGGTTAATTTCCACTTTCTTTTTCACTTACTAATGCAATCGGTAGGGACACATATGATAATTAAACAAGAAAAACGTGAGTATGATACGCCCAATTCAGACAAAACTAATGTTCATCACAATAATGGTATTGTTCAATTACGACCGCATAATTTATTACAAACCAAATTTACTGACTGCCCGACAGACAACTTATGCCAATCAAACAATGCACAAAAACGAACAAAAGCCATCTATGTCAAAATGACAAATGAAGGGAACAAACCAAATTCTGTCACTCATAAAGTAATATAAATACGTAGTCATTGCCATTGAAGACCAATGCACTTTTCCTTTATGTTATATTTGCTTGAATGCCTACTAATAAACTTAATAAATCTAGTCGTCCTGTCATACAAAAACATCCGCACTGGAGGTAGTAACAACTATTCCATATGATTGTATTACATGTGTTAAATTGGCCTTTTCAAGATCAAACTAACCTGGAAAACCTACCAATAAACTCATTGGATCGAAAAAACGATAGAAAGCAAAGAGCAATCTCATTACTGAATTACCATAACAAGATGATTGTAGCGTACGCTCAATGATCACACATACTAGTGCATATGATTTGCATATTAACAGTTATGCTAAAAACCCTTCATTTCCCGCTTTATCAAAAAGCCTGAGACCCATTCAATCGAATCCAAATCATTCATTCCCTCTTTACACATCTGGCTGTCCTATTGTCAACTGCACGGTCAATATTCAGAAACCATAGTATTTACTTCCAATACATATTAGTACATGGAAAAAATTCATTCACTCACCCACCAACCACTACTGACTGTCAACAATCATGTCGAGTGCCAGGAAATAAAAATGCTTTCATACACTCAATATTCCTTGCAGTTGGCACACGACTAAAAAAAAGTGACACATAACTTGCCAACCAAACGAGCAAAGACCCATGCTACGTCATTACAATTATTGCCCCGGACCCAAACCGTCTGTCACATCCACGTTGTTAATATGTGCTGCTCACATTTTGCAGAGATAGTTAACCTACAAAACCAACTGGACGACACTGAAACCACTGAGTACTTAGTCAACCCACACGAGCAAAGAGACACAAGTTTGACACAATGTGTGTATTTACAAAAAATAAGGCGAGAGTGAGCGACTGACTGACGGAACTGACATTTTCATACAGCTCTCTCTAAAGAGACCAACACAGGTTTATACTCTGCACGTTCCGCAAAAGCACATAGGGTGGGAATACAAGTGAACTCGTTCGCTGTTGCTACCAAAAAGCAGAAAAAGCATGAGCACACTTCTACCAGTGAGCTTTTCCCGTAGGTTGACACTGACTCATGTATACTACCTTCTCCACTGTAAGTAAAGCCCTGTATGTTTTGGGAAATAGTAGGGGCCAACCTGAAAGAGTTCGTTCAAGTACAAAGTCGCCAACTCGCTAACTTTCCAACAGTTTTGTCCATTTGCACGCGTTTTGTTAGGTTGAAATTTTGAATCAATTTGCATCTGCCCACAAAAGCTATTTAACAACTGAAGTTATCCAATATTGAAGAATTTTTAAGTTAGCTTGATAAAAATCAACCAAGATCACGTAAATTACGTCTAAACCAAAAATTTTACGCAGCACACGCAATTTTAATCGATTCTGATCAAAATCTAAAAATAAACTTGACATTCATCTTTCCCATTGATTTTGTTTAACTTCAGGATAGCATTACACAAAGCTGTTGTTACTGATAAATAACATGAAATGAACATAAAATTGTAGATTAAAAACGATTTTAGCTTCACAAACTTCAAAGATTAAGCAAAATATTCTTTCTGCACACTTGCGAAGTCGGTTTACCAAGCAACTAATGCAAAAGTTTGTAACTGCTCGCAATACTTTTGCAATGCAATGCTTTTGATTGGTTCAATTCAAATACCGCTGTGAATAAATACAAAGTCAAAACTTCAGCATTTTTTGTATTTATGCGCGGCTCGTCGGGTTGCCCCCTAGTGACTCAATATACCCGTGCGTGTACCGTAGTTTGTCCATTATGACGATACTATTTGATACACAACAGTGAGAAGCAACTTCTCCAGATAGAAACAAGAAAAAAGCTGGTATGAGAGGGAAGCGCTCGCTCATTACCACCATGCATGCACTCCAACACACATCAGAAGAATCCACAGTTCTACGCTCCCAAACACTCTGCCTACAATCCCTTATCGACCAATATGAACACTAGAAAAAGACCGCAATTTCTTTCAAAATCCCTTTTTAAAACTTACAAAATGTACCTACACCTACCTGATACTATTAGCATATATCAACATCAATTTTAAGACTTCCTGAACACATCCGTATGTCCTATGTTTCATACTTACTGGATTATAAAATGTTTACTTTTTTTAGTGGGTAGCAAATTAAGCCCCTTATAAATTTGGGTTCCGAGGACAGAAGTTTAGCCGTGAGCACAACATTGGCAGTAGTGAATAAAGGATATGCGGTACCTGCTACCAAAACCAATGAATGGTACCGACTAAATTTTAGCTATGTCTTTCCGTACGGTAGAGAAAGTCAAGTCAGGGAGATGTACGCAACTTTCTAGATTCGTGTATACCGCTCATGGTAAAGTTTGTACACAAAATGAAATACGGCCTATCTATCTAGTAACGACTATTATCTACCTCCAGCGAGAGAGAGAAAGCTCTCTTTATATATCGTGGCATGTACCTCAATCGATTTATCGAACGGCGCAGTTGCACCCTAAACGAACCGTCTCTCTCGCCACTCAATTCCTGTAGGGAGCAAAGTAGAGAGTGTGAGAAACGCGTTCTCATTCGCACACAATAATATTTCGCTTCAAGATTTGCTCATAGAGATTCTGCTTCCAGTTCTTCTAGCGAGTGTATGAATGAAAGGGCTTTCACCAAGATGTATGATGATCTTAAGGTTCTTCCCACGTATGTACGATATCATTGTAATGTAATTGAAGATTCCCATTCCAGTAATTTAATAATGTCGTATCAAGGTTTGGAATTTAAATTTCAAAATAAATACATTAAGTAGATAAAATTTCATCCTCATTAGCACAGATCAGAAAAAGTTGATAGGATTGGAAAACAGATGTTGCAACAAATACGTTCACGAAAGGAAAACACTTACGTCTTGAATTCATTCTCAGTCAGTCAGTAAAAGAAGTAATTTTCTCATTCAGGCAGGTCGCGGGGAAATTTCTAAACATTTTAGCAAGTAAACACTGGTAGGGGATCACAAAAGGTTGCTTTTCTGTTCGTATACATTGTCTACCCTATGTCATGATGACAGAACGTGCACTCAAAAACGCGAAAGTAATGCATAATGTAGTATGAAATATAGAAGTCATCTTGCCCATATACTCTTTTATTATATGTATGTACATGTGAGTGAACTACTAATACCGTCTCTAGTGTTTTCACCGTACTAAAAACTCTAACTCTAAAATTAGGGGGATTTAACCGTTCAATGTTGCAAATCAGATCCTTCTATTTTCCAATTTCATTCCAATAACATGCGGTCTTAAATGAGAAGACACACTTTAAACACAGTAGGACTTTATCAACAGTAGTGTAATTTATCCGCACCATTTTACCATTTCAACCTCACCTTGCATCACCATTACAAGGAAATCTCGAAAATAACGGTAAAATCATACAAGAAAACGGAACTGGGAGCTTTTTACCTCTTGAAGTTTACAAGGAGCATACATAGACAAAGCGATTGCACATTCAAAATGGAAAATTCAGTTCTGCCATGACAATCATGATATATGCATATTATTATGCAAGAACTTTACTACAACGCATCCCAGTACCAGCAGCACAAAGCGCCAATCACATATGTATGAGAGCGGAATGGTGAGACAGAAAATCTAAAGACGCATTCAATGCATAAAATAAAAAGGAAACCAACGGTTATTACTTAATAATAGAGAAGGAATGGGCTTTTCTTTTCTATAGGATCCTTCTTTAAAACAGATAAAAGTGAATAATACAAACGTGAAGCTAATGCTAAACCCGATAGTAATATATAAAACATGCAGACTATTTTTTAATGTTAAACACATAAAATAAATACAGTATAAGGTTATTCACGTTTTAAATACATAAAATGTCAGACAAAACACTTGATACGAAAAAATCCACTCAAACTAAACAAGTCATACATAGTCATATAACTGTATTTCCCTAATTTATGCTAGTTCTCAAGTTCTCAGAAGTAAACAGTAAGCATGATGAAAGAAAAACGTGATTTGGATTGTCAATAAGAAAAGTCTAGAAGTACATACTTCCAATATGGCTATGTACGTATGTAAGTACAGTATAAACTATACATAGTCGTTATTACAGATCCCTCGACATAAATTTTCACACAAGAACTTGAATACGAGTGGAGAAAGAAGAGATCCTCTCAATCTGACTCGAAAGATAAAGGTAACATCAGCACTACTTACACTGCATATATTAGAGTAAGACGAAATAGAAAAGACAGGGACAACAAAGGATTCCCACTTGCTAAGAAACAATTTTCATAATCCATTATCTCCGTTTCAATGTCAAGAAAGTTTCATAAAATAAACCCTACCTTCATCTTTTCAGGTACACCGTACACCAAAACATTAAGTAAAGGCCTCGCACATGACAAATATTCATCTTCTAAAAGAGAAAGTAACTGCCGAAAGGATGTTTTCATTGAAACTGTGATCACATTCTAGACAGCTCTAAAGTTTGAGCTCAAACTTCTTAATGAACTTACAATGAAGGAAGTCACTAAAGTTGAAGGAAGACAGTTTAAACAGTTTAGAATTTACATAACCGAGCCGACCGTAGAGTAGAAGCAGAAGGATTCGAGAACTTTAGTGTAGTCGGCTCAACGCATAACATCATGGACTCGGTTCAAATACTACGAGTGAGTAAAGACTCTTGAAAAAATTTGCAATGAAAAAATCTGTTTTTTTTTTTTTTTTTTTTTGACAGCACTGACTTTGAATATCCAGGTTATAAAAGTTATTCCCAAACTGATCCAAGAAAAGATCAATTGAAAGATTGAATGAAATTGAATTGAAAGATGATTTAAATCAAGTGCCTGAAATCAGATTATAATTAAGTCTACAACCGTTAAAGCGTGTAGAAGTACATAAGTATAAATAAAGTAGCGAAATCAGGAAATGTTCAATCACTAAATAAATCACTAGAATGAAATCACAAGAGCATTGTTTTTGTTTTTGGTACATATCCAATCTTAAATTTTTAACATGACATACTGTTGTAAACAGATTAATTCTTATTGAACTTATTTTGACATTATCTTATAATTTATTATATAGTAGGAATGGGAATAGTTTGGGATGTCAAAAATGTACTTTTCTAGTCAGCAGTGAATGGGGTAGCGAACAATCCCTATCATAGAAAAACATAATTTTGACATAAAAAATGTAGGGAAATATCCTACCGTCAAGTTCTCATAGATAAACTTCGGCTTCCATTTGACTACTACATTAAAAGCACGAAGCAATTTTGCTATTGAAATAATCCCATCTTTTCGTCTCAGCCCACGACCAACATAAAATTATACATAATCCCGTTTAGAAATAGTACCTCCGTTGAATTAATGAAGCTGAAGTCAGAAGACCACACTATTGTTACATTTACCCGTTAAGCAAAATAACTCTAAGTCTACATTTAATTTGCGTAACTGCAGGTGGTTCTCTATTCTAAAAAATCCGCCATTGTGAAACGATATCAATTCAAAAAAATATTGCATAAAGACAATGCAAAATATTCAAGAATACAATACTAAAGCAAAAAAATTACTTGAATCTATTAATCAATATATTGCCATACTGTCGCAAATATCCTTAAATTAAACAATACTCTTAGTTAGTTCAGGAAGCAACTTAGTGTGTGGCACCAATTTGCAAAGCGTATTGCTCGTCTTTTGCCAAGCTGTGTAGTGGAAGTAAAGAAAACAACACTTACAGAAGTTGGAGATATAGAGGGCGCAGACTGTCCTAAAGAAGTCTTCCTCATACGTACTAAATTAGAATTGGAACCACTGCTTCCCATATCTGCACCTAAAAAAATCAACAGAAATTAATCCTCAGCTCATTAAACAATGCATACAAATATTACAAAATGACCATAGGTCAACTTACTCAGAAACGACGGAGATTCTTTTCGTCGTCTTTGTCTTGTTTCTTCAGCACTGTGACGACTTAGAGATCTGAGGAGAAGTAGATTCGGTTGATGTGAGAGGTTGGTTCCACTACTGCCGACGCTTCTAGTACCTTCCATTACCGATTTGTTTGCGCTCATCTAACAAAATCAAAAGTTTGTACATGCAGTTGGTTACAGCGTTGTAAATCACTACAAAGATAGGATGTATCAACAGATTAAATAATATCCTTGAAGCAACCAGTGGCTACGAATTTAATTAACCTGAAATTACTGATAACTGTTAAGTTCAATAATTGTTAAAATTAATCATATCACAACCTATGCTACTTAAATACATCAATAAATGAGTGTTCACAATTACAAATTCCTACATTGCCTACATATCGAAAAACAAAACCCTTAATTATCCTACTTTCTACTATATACAGCTTTAAGCTGAAACTGGCGTACTTAAGAGTATCCATACAATAATTACTTAACCTTGCTAAAACAAACAAAAAACTCTTTTCAAAGCCGATCAGAATATAATGACAACAATTTATTCTATAAACTTACCTCGCTATCACTTCCTGAAGAAATTAACTCTCTCGCTTCAACAACGGCAGCATCCACTTTCTTACGGCTTAGTTCATCCTTAATAGAAGTATCCCAGTAATCACAGTCAATAGATGCAAACTCGGCAATAGAGAGCGCTTTTGGAATAATCTGACATAAAAACGTGGAAAAATTAACTCTTAAACATATTTATATAATAAGAATGTCAAGTACCATATTGCAGTCAGTCAACACTGCACCCTTGACAGATAGCTCTGCATGATAAACTATGCATCAATTATGAAAAAAGATTGTATGCTCAATAATAATTCAGAAATGCATTTAAACTATTTTCTGACAGCCAGTGACGAGCAAAAACATAAGGCTGAAATTGGAAACCAATGCATCCAATAGAATTTAAGCTTCCATAAAAACGAGCCATGCATCTAGGCGCACACATGAAGAAATCTTGTATGCAATTAATCTTGCAATTCATTACAATTATATCCCAAGATATCAGTTGGCACCTAGCCTTATGAAGTAAACTTCCCATAGAAAACAGCTAAAAAAGTTATGTGTGTTCACGAATGTTTACCCTAATTTATAACTGCATGCATACATTAGATTTACAGGAATATTTACTACACACGAGAAATCAAATAATGAGTAATGCATGAGAACTCTGAGCATATAATCAGATATTCTCTTGGTGTACTGCATACTGCTACACTGCATCAAAAATTACAAAACATTAGCATCAACCCGACCAAAATAATGCATTTCATTAGCATCTCATTTACTTTCAAATTTCACAAGTTATGGAGAAACCTTTTCAATTGGATATTGTTCAAAAGCACAGAGGTGATAACAAGGGAAATCGACAACACTTACATTCGATGTAACAAGGAACCCACAATCCCTTTCCTTGAGAAACTCAACAAGAAGTTGACCACAGCCTTCAGGAGCAGAGGAAGAACGATTTAACAAAAAACGTTGAAACTTTCGCCATCGATTCAATGATAGATCTGGGCCTTCAGATGGGGAAGTTTGCATATCCGCTCATTCACCACACGCCACACCTGAAGACGAGGAATTTATTTTCTTTGAGGGTATCAGTTGAAAAAACGGAACTTTTACCATCGAAATCTCCAACACGGTCTAGAGTATCTCGACGATTCCTCCTTTAGAAGATTCAGTTATGTGCATTTCAAATTGTATAGAATAAGGGGGTAGCATAATATCTAATCCCAACAGATGTAATCTTGATTTTCTTTATATAATATTGTCTTTCTTTCTTAAGGCAGCTTAATTTCTTGCACCTGCGATCAAAAAAGTTGATGAACTATTAATCAACGTTCATTTTTCTCAAATAAGGTCATTATCGTTAAATCAAGGTCACTTAGCAGTAGAAGTAGAATAAAATTTAGCGTAGTAAAATATTGTGTTGTTATCCAGTGCACATGAGTTTGTATAAATTATTTAGTGTGCGCAATAAAAAACAGAGCTGACACTATTTGGTCATAAATAGCTACGAGTTTAGTGTTTGTCTAAAAAAACCAAAACTAAAAATAGTTCGTATAAATTAAATCAAAATATTAGAAATCACTGACTAACAATGAGGTGTTGTAGGTGGGTGGCGGAGTTGGGAAATGAGAAATAGCTTGAAATGATTTTGAGAGTGGCTACAACCGTCCCTTAAAATATTTTTCCCCATGCTCAAGTTTGCATATGCTGCGGTCGACCAAACAAATTTTGGAAATCAAGAATCAATTTTCGATTTTTTTAAGAAAATTAACACGAAAAAATCTCGAAATTAAGGGTTAAATCAACCCTTACCGTTTTTTCGATTTTGGCGACACGTGTATTTAGATTTTTAGATGCATGTAAAAAAATACTTTTTTTTGATGCTGTGAGCGTTATCAGCTGTGTGGGACTGTAATATTTTCTGGGGGTCTTATGGAACTTCTCAAGCTTCATTTGAGCTATATTACAATGCACAACTCAGCCACCCAATGTCGGCATCTCATTGTAAGAAGAAACAAACTGCTTGAAAGGTATGAAGGTATGATACTAATGATACACTCATAGAGAGAACAGTCAGTTCAATTCAATAGTTATCAATAATTCAATATTATTTTCCATCACACGACGATGAGTGAGCATTTACACTTTGTGGTGTTAATATGAACCACTTCCTTTTTATTTACCACATAATCTGATTTTCAGTTGTCTAAAAAGCCTTCGCGTTCGCAATGTAAACTACTGATCAACGTAATACCAGACAAAAAAGGTATGAGTGTTTAGTCCCAATAGCCTAAATATTCTTTGTCACAGTCTCACAGTTAATATTAAACATATTCTTTCGATTCTTAATTCTAACGAGATATAACTACGGTGTCTGTAGCCTATCATGTATGCATGCAATTACATAGTCCGGTCACCGGACTCCGGCCAGTTTATACTCATACTTGTCAAAGTGCACTATAATTTTCCATGTCCACTGTTGTGAATATTCAACGAAGCATTTAATTTGAATATTTTAAATTAAAAATGAAAGCATTTTTTCCCGTCGTCAATGCAAAATGCAACATACTATCTTCAATAGTTATATTGCAGTATCTAGTATCACATCACATAAACTCCATGCATTGTGGATAATTTTTTTGTCGACCAATGTAGGTCTATATTTGATCATTCATTTCTAACTTGACTGCATCTTTTCAATATTTTATAGAATACACAAAAAAATAGCCATAGAAATTAAAATAAGTATAGGAAACTGCTAAATACTGGAGTGATAAAATATTGATTACAAGTGAGCCACCGATAAATTGCATGCATCAGGTGGCCTAAAATGCCAAAAATGATTCATCTACATTGACAGCAGCAGGAAAAGGATGTTAAAAATGTTAACTGAAGATTCCGGCGACCTTTGCAAGCAGTATTTACGAGAATGTCAGTTATCTTAATAATACTAAATTGTCAACACGAAGAAATTACACTAGATTGTTATAAGCCAATGTCAACAAAGGTGTTCATAGCTATATAAAAAAGACGGAAAGCAACACTTACACAAAAACTATTAACTTTCTGATGCTTGGTAATATTACTTGCTTCAAAATATAGACTTCAAAATTGACGATTTTGATACTACAGAAAAAGGCAGACATCCACTGAGGAAGGTCAGGTGAAATGTAGTGCGAATTTCCGGCAAGGAAATTTCCACTCCGAGAATACAAGGTTTCGGATATGCTGCTAGTATTTGTTTAAGGCCGGTACGGCCACCGTCGAATTAGCAGTTCGGCTCGGCCAAAAGTTGAACATTTTCCTGTTTTCTCGCTCTGTCATAAAATTACACAAAATGTTTTCGATTATCACCAATACTATACATACGACTTACGAATATATTTTTCTTGACAATTTGTTTTACTTCTGCAATCAATGCCAAACTTGTTGACTCGATAAGTCAGACAGAGGAGGTCGACTTACCCAGCCACAATAACAATGACCCACTTGGTTGGTTGTGTATTGATTAATTGAGCCGATTCGATTTATTTCGCGTTAGTTAGGCACAAACATGAAAACTGCCTTGAAAGATAACATCTTTTAACGATTTCATTAAATTCTAAAGGCCACTTCTGTCTGTCGGCAAAAGGAAAGTCAGGGCTGGACAGAATGTCTTTTGAACGAGTACATTCGGGTTTGTAACGAGGTGTATTTCAAAGATGACTTTTCAGTTCATCGTACAAAGTCTCAATCGCAGCAACAAGTATTATTTTTATTTCTGAGTCCATTTTGCTGTAGTCACTATCAACGAAGCATCTGTAGAGAACTTCCATCTTCGGTGTAATAATCCTGATTAGTTAAAACTTTGAACAATCTTTCAGCTGAAGGCTAGTACAAGATGACTTACAACTTTAGGGAACCTTCAAGCTTCTCGCAAAAATAAATAAAACAATCATTAGTTTGACAAGTCTTTCGAATGCGACAACTTAGCTTTCGATTAGCTGACCACATGTTCCAGACCTGACATCAAAAAGGTGTGCTGCTTTTAATTCAGGCAGAATCTAACTGACGAGAGTTTAAAAAAAATTGCGGTCGTTGATGTCCCTTGCACTGTACACTTTCCTTCATCATTCCCAATTAAATTAGCTACTCATCAAAAATACTTGCAATATAATCTAATGCCTTTTAATTTCACATTATTCAAGAGCAAGACCTGTTTAGTAACACTACCACCACCTCATGAATCATATTATCATGTTGTGAATATCAACAGCAACACATCAACAAAACTCAAGTTCTAACTCACTATCACATCTTTCGTTTCATAGCGCATTGCTGTTGATGCATGAGATGGGCAAAGTAAATCTAGATGCAACGGAATCCATTTTTAGCTTATCGCAGTATTTTCAAATTGTTTTGTTTTATACATATGGAAATCTATTGTGTCGTGTGCCAATGATTTTATGTAATTTAAGTTGAACCCCTATAATGTAAAGCACAATAATGCTTGTCAGTTTGGGTGTCAGGTGTCCTTTCTCTCGAGACTCACTTTTAGACAACCAAACCATATAGTGCACATCATTTACGAAATAATTAAATTTTTTTTAGCGTACAATCCTAAACAAGATAACTACAAGTTATAAATCATTGAACGATAGGCAGTAAAAAAATTGTAAAATAAATATCCTGCTTCGGGAATAATTTGTTTCTAAAGTCATATATTCTTTACTGTCTAGGCTACAAAAGATTCATCTAAAAAATTTTAATCCGGCACGCTTTTATTCACTGCATGTTGATTGTTTCGAAAATATGCAGTTAAAAATATAAGAGTTGCTGACAGCTAAATGCTAAATAATTATTTGAGATTTATCCTTTGATCAGTCGTTAGGTGCCCAAGTGCCCATCCATTCAACCTTACCAAATATATACATGCTGAAAAACCTTCACCTTTTCTGCCTCAGCCAATTTGGATAAAGTACCACGACGTACTTACAAAACTGACGGGCGAACAACTTTCATGTTCAATATGAACGCATTCATTGTCAGTGAGTTTTGAATGCTCGAATTTTGAAATTTAAAAACTAGGTAAGAAATTAAGAATTCAGTTCCTTGACGAATTGTTAAGTCGATTTACTGTTTTGGTTCTTTTGATTGTTCAAAATTCGAATCAAAATTATTAATTTTGCACGATCGCTTTAAGACTATATACCTTGAAGCAATACAACTGTGAATTTCCAAGTTAAAATCGATTGACTTACAAGGTTTCACCCACTGACTTAGGATTTTAAAACCGCCTGTGGATGGTGACATAATTACTCACCCAGTGTTCGGTTCTTACCTGTGCCTGAATTTGTAACATGGCCAATCGAACTGTTAAAGATGCCAAATCTATTAAGGGAACGAATCCTCAGTATTTGGTGGAAAAGATTATTCGATCTCGTATCTATGATAGTAAATACTGGAAGGAAGAATGTTTTGCTTTAACCGGTATATGAACCTGCCTTTTCTATCATTGCTACTGTAATACTTTGTTCGTCTGTTTAAGCAACATTCATCTGATGATCTTGTTTATTTAATTTTTCAGCCGAGTTGGTGGTTGATAAAGCTATGGCTTTGAGATACATCGGTGGGGTGTTTGGTGGAAACATAAAACCGTCTCCATTCCTGTGCTTGACGCTTAAAATGCTACAGATTCAGCCTGAGAAAGATATTATTGTTGAATTTATTAAAAACGACGATTTTAAGTATGTTCGAGCTCTTGGAGCGTACTACATGAGGCTCACTGGGACGTCCCTGGACTGCTATAACTATTTAGAGCCCCTTTTGAATGATAATAGGAAGTTAAGAAGGATGAATAGAAACGGAGGTAAGTTATCGCTTTCCGTTGATAAAAGACGTGTTTGAAGTCTCTAAAGAGAAAGAGTATTGTTTTATTGCATTTTCATGCAGGTTTTGAATTAACATACATGGACGAATTTGTGGATGAGTTACTACGAGAAGAACGCGTTTGTGACATCATTCTTCCTCGCATCCAGGTATTGAATTTTGTTGTCTATTTGTAGTCCGTAATATTCAAAATTTGTGTTCCGCTTCTTCAAGTATGAAAGGAAAATATTAATTTAACGTATTATTATAGTATTGTAGATTATTTTCAATTGATGGATTTAGAGCATTTTTTTGCAATTATTTCCAACATAGAAACGTCATGTTTTGGAAGAGATGAACGAACTTCAACCTAGAGTGTCTGTATTAGAAAATGAAGATGAAGAGAGCGACGAAGAAGATTTGGACGAAGATTCCCACAAGGAAGATGGTGAACTTCATGAAAAGAAATCCTCGCGTAGAACTTCTAGAAGTCCTAAGAGAAAGAATGATCATCGCATGAATAGATCCGACTCTTCAGGCCACTCTGGTAAGTTAATTCAGTAGAGGATTAAAAACCTAGACGTTTTAAATTTTTATTTGAGTATTTTTATAGCTGCTTTAGTTGCTTATTGCCAATGATTGATTTTTAACCTGTATTTTTTATACAGATGACGAATACCACTCAAGACATAGTCGTTATAAAGATAAAGAAAGACCCAGAAAACGAGACCGAGAGACAGAAGACAGGGACCGCGATCGGCACCATGGTAGTAGTAGTAGAAGTCATCGTGAACGAGACTACAGAGACAGAGATCGGGATCGTGGTGGGGATAGGGAAAGAGAGCGAGATCGAGACCGAGGCAAAGATCGGCACAGTAGGAGCCACCGGAGATAGTGTTTTATTTCCTATTGTTTTTACATGCTTTTGTCGTAATTTAATGTCTTTGTTTTTCATTCACTTATTTCTGTGTATATTTAGTAAATTTTTACAACTCGATTACAACTGTTTTTGGCGCTTATTTTTCCTCAAACGGAAGGTTTATCAAGCTAATTTTAATTCAGTTTATTGCCAATATGATTTCATACTAAATCTTTCGTTAACTATTTACTTCATCGTCAGCTTGTATGTTTAAAACCGAAGCAATTAGATCTCGTTGCCTCCCGAACAGCTTATGATATTCTTTAAAAAATTCCGTACAACACGTTTTCTTATACGACCGTATTTACCTTGTGCATGGAGTTTCTTATAACACGCAAAACATGTACTGCAATCGCCAGTGGTTCAAAGAAAGTAGGACGCTATTCATAGTTCCTAAGTTGTTTATATGGAAGGCAAGCTTTGCATTTTGTCAGAACAGGTTACAACTTCATGGATACAAACTATCTTATGGTAGGCCGAAAAAGTTTTCAAGTGCCCGTCATATAATGGTTATTACAGAAGTAACGAGTTTAAAGGTAGCATTTAGCTTTTATGTGCAAACAGGATTACTTATTAATACAGTTTGCATTTATAACAGTACTGGGTCAAAACAAATATCAGCGTAAACAAACAGTACCACTAAGTAAGATACGCATGTAACTTAGAATAATTTTGTAAAGCGCATAATTTCATGCCTTTTAAAATCAATACGCAGAGGCCATCTTTGTTGAAAAGGACGGAGTCACTGAAGCCAAACCATAAGTTGTAGTACAGATGTTCTATGAGAAGCATAAAATATTGTAGGTAAAGCATTGTCAATGACTCTAGGCATGTCAGCTGTGCGGGGGATATAATTTCATTGAAATTTTAGGCTTTTATTAACAACAAGTCTGGTTCGCCTTCTAAGCTTCAATAAATCGTGAGTGGAACACTGACGAGGCACAAGGCCTTCCCAGCTCTCTCCTACACTCGGCACTAAGATAAAAAAGTTTCCCAAGCGCCCTTCACCCCACCTCGGTCAGATTAGGTATCATCCTCCAGTTTGGCGTAGGTTCTAAACATATCGCACGAGGCACGTTCTAAGTAAGTAGTCAGTATCGTAAGTGTTTTAATTTTTAATCTCTTCGTAGAAAGAAATACATTTGTGTGTACTGTTGTGAAAAAAATCCGTATTTACTGTTTTGTCCTTATGAGCTAATGAGCTTGAACAAACAAACTTGTATTTTAGCTATACGAGCACCTTTTGCTGTGACCTTGTTTTGGCAATGGCTTTCTATAAAATGAATCTGCAACAACAAATATTTTTCACCTTTTATTTCTATGAAACAATCTAACACTTAAGAGACTAAATACTCGAGAAATTTCATTACTGCTATTTACAATTCACTTCTTTATTCAAATGGTTGCTACCGCAAGAAAAACGGGATTTTGCGTTGCAAAATCATAAGTGAAGATACAACATGTTGACAAGCTATAAAGCTTGAAGTGTGAAATTGTTTTCTGAAATGTCTAGCAATTTTAATAACTACTATTCTATGCTTAGTGTTGCTGTGATCACAAAACTATTGTAAACCATTACAAATAATCAAACAACAAACTTAGCTCCACTCAAGGTGAATTACACATTAAACGTTGTAATCAATGAGGAGGTAATAAATGAGATGGCAATAAGTGATATCAAAATAGGATGCTGAAAAAGGTTCTTCTTTCTATGGCTCCAGAAACTAGAGCCAGCATTACATCCATCTTCGTGACAACAATATAGGACACTCAATTCCCGGGCTGTTGCATCCGCGTCTTGTTTTTCAGGCTTTGTTGGAAGCAGTCCTCTGGCTGCAACACACAAAACACCGGGAAAAAACGGTTAAAATTATGAATAAGTCGCAGCAACATTGTATTTTATAGTTTGCATTAGGTTGGCGTAAGTATGCTGTCAAAGTGAAAGTAACACTTTGATAGTTCAGCCCTTTATTTGAGATATAAATAAGAACACCATCAAGTCAAGCTATATTTGTCACACTCTTAATATTGGCTATTATGACTACTGCCAATCTTATTAATCAAAAATATTGAGAACATTATGTCCATGTCAACATGAGTGGGAAACAATGAGCGGAAGTTATTTATCATTATTATTATTGAAACATGCATACATAATGTACGCCATCGGCTATATTCGTTTGTCAACATGACCATTCAAATTATTTCTTTATAGCGGAGGAGAAGCAACTTTTTCACAATATGAAGTAATCATGCACTTCTATCGTCGCCTCATTTCTTTCATCGTATGCCGTCTTTTATTTGAACACGCAGTGGAACTGTGGAAGCTATATTGTATGCGCATTGTTTGTGTGGGTTCTCATTCTTCCCTGGGCTCTTGATACTCTCCCGTGTCTCGTGAGGAGAGGAAAAGATATGAATAAATAAGCAAGTACATTATTTCAAGAGTCTCATTATGGAGGCTCACATGCATGTGAATATGAACACAAGAAACTCAACATGGCACTACCAAACAACCTAGTCAGTAAAGTAGGACACCATTTGTTCATTTAATGAGAAACATCTGTCTTTAAGACACTATGCAATGAAAGATAGTGAACAGATAATTTAAAAAGTTCAATGAAACTGTATAGTTTTTCCAGGCATTTCCTTTTTGCATTTGTTTGGCCGAAATTGATATTAGAAATGATTTGATTTCTGAGCACAGCGTGACTTCAATTCATCACATGGTTTTATTTTATTGACGACAAAAGAATAAATGTCTGGAATCAGGGCTACAATCTCTTTGTACAATCTCAATCTCTCAATCTTTATATTTCTACAAAATATGAAATATTTAGCTGGAAAATTTACTTAAGCAGCAACAAAAAGTAACTGTAAAAACATTTATTTTGTGTGCACATTTGCGGGAGAGTTTGGTGAACAAATGGTACCCAGATTTATTCCATGTTTAACCAATGAATTATATTTCACATGTATGCAATTGACATGTACGACGTTGAAAAAAATACAACATTGATACTATAAACTGACCAATTCCAGTGCGTCAAATTCAATAATAAAAGAAAAATAATGTTGGCTAGTGAGCATTCATTTTTTTGCCGTCTTTCTTGAGAACCACTTCCTTTGCCTTTCAAGAATCAATATTAGTTCGTGCTTTAGCCATGTGGAAAGTTGCGTGACTAATCTATTCAAGTCAAAACAACATGTAAAGTCTACATCCGCTCTTTTATCACTCCATTTCTCATATGTTACAGCTACATGTGCGAAATTGAGTATAGTTGAGCAACATATAGCACACATGCTAGTGGCGTCAAATTGCATTCCTACCTACCTTTCTCTTTCATGAGCTCCTTTTGCATACCAATAAAACGAGAAAACTCCATTATGGTTGTAAACTGAAATCGCGGTAGATTTCGGCTTTCAAGCTACTTTCACTCACTGTTAGCATACATTCGTATTATGTAAGATTTGCTACCCAACTCTATGTATACTTGGAAAAAATATAAGCTAAATATGTCTGATGTAGCACCGTAGTAATAGTAGTAGTAGTGTTGCAAATCGACAATTTAAAAATAATCATCTAATTTTGAAAAAAAAAAGTTTTCCTTTGCTCACCAGTACAGGAACAAAACATCTATCTTAACAGATGCACTATTTAGAATCAAATAAGAATCTTTACAACAGCAAACAGTTTTGCATTTCATAGAGACGTCGATTCGCTACACTGAATGTGAGAGTAGTGCCATAATGCATCCAAATTCTTTTTCGTTGCAATTTTTTTGCACATAACGAATTGACTTACTTAGGTGGTTTCGGAATGAGACGACAAATACTTCCTATATACTAACATTGCTCATTCACTTTATTTTGCGTCCTAAACACATAATGAGCACGTTAGGAAATGGGGCATGCTATGTGCGCATGCAATTATTCCTTATCATTGTTTCATCAGGTTAAATGACCCAAGCTCTCCATGCTAGTTCCTACTTCACTTTCACCAATGAATTAATGTTCATGAGTCATAGGTGAACTACCTTAAGTCGTAAAATTCAAGTTTAATGAACAATGCACAAGATCCTAAAAGTTGTATTTAGCGTTGTAGCAGTGCTAAATATTTTGGTATTTTCAGGGTAAACTAAATCTGAGATTTTTCAAAATTTTAGGGCAGAAAAAGTTTTTACATTCTTTTTATCTTCACGCTAGAATTCAAGCCGCTACCCACTATTTACAAGTAAATACCTTGTATGCACTACAATGCTTCTGAAAATTTGGGTCGTAAAAATATATAGCAAACAGGCTAATCGAGTTTCATTCTCACAAAGAATAAAAAATTAGATCAAAGCTGACATTTGCTACCAAAAATACGTGAAAAATTAATCACAGGGTCATTAGCCCGCATTATGGGAACAAAAGTACTCGACATTAGTGATCAAATGGCATAGTCCACCAACCAAAATTGCAAACCCTGACAAATTGACCATTGTTCCATGACGTATGAAAGAAAGGTAGCTTTCTCCCATTCTACATTAGTTGCAAAAACAAACCGGTCAGAAGAATAATGAAAACGGAAAGAAACCAAAAATGGCATACACCAACTTCTAGCTACATTTTGGTTATTATTAATAAAATACCTATTCTTCGTTTCGGAAAATTATTCCTGTCCATAAAATCTGATCTAGCCCCAATTTCCAATTGACCCGTAGACGTCCATAGGGATTCATAATCCAGCTCTCGTTTCCTTCTCGGTGGCTCCCGTCCCATACATTTCTTGGAATCTCCACACGCCCGATCCGTTTGTCCTCCCATGAGTGCCATTTTCTGAACACATATTTGTAATTATCATCTATAGTTTGTTAAAAAACATTCCTAGGAACATGAAAAGTTGGAAATGTTAAATAAAAAGGGTATTCACTAAATCTTACAATGCATTTGTCTTGACTTTTCTTGCATTCTACGAGATGAGTAGAATTGTAGTCCCCCTCTTCTTCACAGTTCATGCAAACATAGCAGCTGATACTGGCTGTTGCTGCTTGAAAGGATAAATAGCTGGTTAGCAAAAGTAAAAATGTTGAACTGAGCAGCCAGCCTGGAGAACTCATGGTGAGCGATTACTTATGAAGAAAAAGAAAGTGTCGTCTATGGTTTCAATATTGATGATATAGGAATTAGAAAACAACAGGGCCACAGGTTGACACAAGTATTAATGATGGAAACTTTCACTGCAAAACTATATGCTCACTGGTGATAATAATAATAATTTATTGAGACAACGCCATTTTCAATTGACTCAGGCTTTGATGCATGCACTCTAAAAGGTTGCAAATAATAGTTGGCAAGAGTATTTACACTTTTTGTGGAACAACCAGTTTGCTCACATACTCATGTACTCAACGGATTGATAGAGAACTGTTCATGCTTTGCATTACTTTGTAGGTGTGGACTTAAGAAAACTGGAAAACAAATTCTGTTTTTTTTTCTGAATTTGAACTTGGTAGTGACACTTTTTTCAGGTATTCAGTGTTAAAAGTTTTGGTCAAGAAATAAAGATGCTTTTTTTGGTAGTACGGACGAAAACTATGGTTTTTAATCTTCACCAAAATTTTCTGTCGGTAGGAATAAGCAGTATGGACTTAGAGTACTTTAAAGAACTGAACACACAAAATGAATTTGGATAACTGTCAGTTTTTCTGCACTAATGCTTTTTAGGCTGTTGATAGAGCCTGAACTTATGTGAGTTTCGTATGCGAGCATGGACTGAAAGCTTGAGCTGGTTGCTACCACCATATTTATTTGCAGTAACTGGCTTTGTGTTTTCAGCAATGCCCGCCATCGCAGTATACTTGGCTAACTATAACTGCACATGGTTTGCATTTATATTCATAAAAGTAAATGGCTATCATCACGTTATTCCTCGATCGGTATTCTACTGTTTCCGCTTCAGAGTATTGTTTCTATCATCTTAGGATTCCATTATTTCACGCATGGCCTCCAAAATAATTTGAAGGGTGTTGATAGATAAAATGCTGTTAATCAAGTTTCTTTATTCAATTTACCCTTCTATAATAGCTAAGTCTGCCTTAGCTGTGCAAACGGAATAAAAAAATATAAAAAAATGTTTCTATACTTCCAATAATTCACAGTAACTAACTGTTTGTAGCATGCATTCAATTTTGCACAGTTGATTTATTTTAATTTGACAAGGGAGTTATCAAAGAGACAAATGTTTCACTAGTGTGCTACAGTTAACTTTGTAGAAATTATAGTAACCTAATTTCATTCAAACTTGTATTCTAAACTCTACATAATCCCAATGGCACGTAATCAAAGACAAACTTGTAAGGTAGGGGCGAAAACATTTAATTGCGTATGAAATCATGGACAAAAAGTCAAATAGTAACTTCGTTAGTTTTGGTTTTCTTTCAAACTTTACCTAATGTACGCAGAAAGCTTGGAAGCCAAGAAGTGTGTCATGATTTCCGTGTTTGAATGAAATAATGAACTAAAGAGTATACATTCCAAATCCTTATCAGCAAATGGTACTACTTTCTTGCGTGATTGCCATATATATCTGCACGATGTGTGCTGGATTATGGTCCACGTTGGAAATGAGAACCCACACATTTTCTCAGGGCCTATAACTGTTCTCTTATATGACAGGTCAGGAAACGCTATTTTCCATATTCACGAGCTCGTTTTCTTAAAAATAGTGACGCATGGACTCAACCTATAATAAAATGACCAGTTCTAGGACTGGAGAGCCAAATAGTCGCAAAAAATCTCCAAAGATGTTATCTCCAGGTTGAATATATTTTTGCATAGGCAGACACATCTATGATTGGTACAAAAATCGTACCTTCGTCCCTATTCAAATGTTTTTTGTTCGTCGTTTAACAATACATTTTTACCTCATTTTTAAAAAACCTCTAATACTGAAGTATGTATCCTATCTCTAGAATATCTATTCCGCACCAGCAAGCGAAATTTACTAAATGATTTGTAGAGATTTATGTATATCCTCTTTATAGAATGAGGGTTGCACACATTTTTATCGTGCTTGCCGACCATGTGGGGAACAAGTACATACTATTTATGGCTAATGTTTGGGTGCGATGATAACAATGAACGAGAAATGTACATAGCGTGAAAAGAATTCAAGAACTTTTCCATTAAGCTTTCACAAAATGACCGCAAGGTTGATGTTGCGAGAGAGTGTGATTAGTTAGTTATTGCTGCAATCTAAAAGCTCTCTGTCTCTCTCTCTCTCTCAGGTTATAAGCATAAGGATACCAAGTACATGGTGCTGACTGCTGACTGAGGCATTACAAGCAGGAACTTGTTTTATCTACTGTATTGTGTGTGCAAGTAAATTGGGGAAATAAAAGAGGGACAGTGGTAGCGAATGCAAAACATTAATGTTTCTTTAAGAATTAGCAGCAATTAGAAAGTAGCAGATAGAATTGAAAGATTGTCTTAACAGTTAATAGCTGTGAATATTAATGAATGATTTTTATTTGACTTAAACTATTTTCCCATGGGCTTTACAGTCTGCTTCAAAATATTGTGGACCTAAATTCATATTGATAAATGTGGTAGGTACACTGACGTAGACTTACTTTGTCTGCTTTGTCATGACTAGAGAAGTAAGGTTTCTGGAATAAAAAATGAGCAAACAACAACTTATAGGCTAACTTACAATTTTGATTCCATTTTAATGCGAAATTTGATTTCAATTGAAGTTTTAAAAATCAAAAACAGAAGAAAAAATGTAGAATAGGCAGCAATTCGGTGAAGTCATGTAATATGTAAATTATGTGAAAAGTATGGTTGGCTTCAAATGTGAGTTTTTAATAGTTTGTGCATTACAATTGGATGGTTTGGGCTGCGAATAATATTTATTTTCTAAAAAAACAAACAGTTTTCACAATAATGTAGCATAATGATTGCATAAAATAATGGTAATTTAAAAATCATCTTACGTCTACACAACAACTTATGTGCCATGTTATTTTTACACAAAAAGCTATAACAAGTGTAGGATATCTTTTCAAAATTACGTTTTAATAATAATTCACGGAGAAGATAAAAATTCTTCATCAAGAGGTTATTTGATTATGTGAACGATTTTTAATAATTATAAAGATCATGCCTATCCACATATCGTCGGTATTTTAAAAAGAGGGAATAAGAGTTCTTAAGCACTAAATAGTAATGTTTATGCACATTTTTTAAGCTTTCACACCCACAAATTGCTAAATTGAATACTGTGCAGCACAATTAATTAATGTACCACAAGCAAAAGGCTTGAAATGCAATATATTAAATTTGATGCACAAAAGTTTGAAACTAATGTTGTCATATTTGTAGTGATATAACTTTAACATCTCAAGTCTTGTTTTTTTTTAAACTTTACGCACAGCTCAGGATAGTTTTATAAATTCAGAAACCTTCATCAGGTGAAATCTGGGGAATTGATGTACTCAATATTAAAATGTACGCTTTGTTTGCAGATTACAGATGCATGTGTGGTACAAAACTGAACACAGACCTCATATGCATCTATCATGTCTAAAAAAAACTGAACGAAAACAAAATGTTTGTGCACGGACTTATTGCACACAAATTCAATATCAAGTGTCAAAATCTATGGTTGCAACAATGTTTGAAACAAAATGTATAGCTTACCCAATGCCAACAAGGTTAAGTTCATTAGGATTTATACAAAGGTTTACAATAATATAAAGTATTCGTATCCTACATTTCCGTAATTGAACCAATGAAGCAAAACATGAATAAATACCAAGATTACATCTGTCTATGTACAGGGATCGATTAGCGCGATTTTTTACGTATTATATTCTGCCCTTCAAATCTAAGAGTGCACCCGTTTTGTAAATAGCAACGGCATATCATCATTCAAAACTCTTTCAGCTGCATTACATTATGAAGGGCAGAAAGACTTCCAAAACCAACAATTTAAATTTGGCACAGTCGTAAAAAAGATACAACAAAAATACCACCATAGTTGTAACGCACACTGATACTTAACGAGATTAAACACGGGACCACAGTTGGGAATGTTATCAAAACCCTAGATGGCTCAGATCCATGCTCTGATGAAGCCGTTGCGGGAACCTTTGTCCATTGGGTGGGCTTGTTTGTGCCATGGAGTAGGAATACGGATTATGATGTGGATGATGATACGGAGAGGGGGAGTACCCCGGGGTTCCACCCCCATATGAAGGAGGGGGGATGTGAAGGCCAGGAGCATTCGTGTGATTATAGCCTCCTCCATAGTGGCCCGGGTAATTTGCATAGCTAAATTGCAGCGGACTGGGAGTTGGTGGTGCACCAGACCCATATGGGGTAGACGTGAGTGGGTAGCCTGTCGAATTAAAATCTCCATAGTATGGAGATGGGGCATAGGACGAGCTGCCATGATGAGAGGGGTGATGATGCCCATATGGGAGAAACCCTGAAGCCGCCTCATAATGATTGCTGTTATGAGGGGGCATTGTGTGCGCGTGAGTCATTGGGTCTGCTCCCCCAATAGGTTCTGATTGTTCGGCTATACTGGGGATCTGATCTACCAAAGACTCAAGACCGGATAGAGACTTGGCGGCCATGTCCACCACACTTTGAGGCTTGGACTCAAATGGATTGAAAGTGGCCCCTTGTTGTTGTTGCTGCTGCTGGTTTTGTTGAGAGGGGCCTTGACCATTGTCAGGAATGGTAGAGTGGTACGAGTTGGTTTGATTCCTGTGATCTGCGAGAAGTGGCGGAAGTCGAGACCCTTGGTTGGAGTAGGATGGTGGATACATATTGCTAGGATAGGAAGAGGCCACATCTGCGGTTTGTGAGTCCATTGGAGAAGGATACATGGACTGATGGGGATGACTGTTGGGCAGCATATGTTTGGAACTGAGAAGCATGGTCCTCTCGTCCCCACCCGTCGGATCAAATAAAGACTGCTGCTCATTGGAGTTGCTACCATTATTACTACTGCTAATGATATTACTAGACAAAGTGTTATTGTTAGTACTACTATTGTTGCTGCTATTAGTATTCGTGCTATTATTGTTGTTGAGAGGAGAGGAGGGTGTTGAGCCACAAGAATGCAAGTCCATAGCCGCACTAATTTCGGAAGACAGGTCTGATTGTGTAGTGAAGGAGTGATGGGATGGAGAAGGCCCACTGCTTCCTGCATTCGACATGGAGCCATTTTCCCGTCTCTCTTCACAAGTGCTGCTACCGCTCCCGGATGTGCCGGAAGAGTAGCCGGAAACAGAGCTGCTCCCTGATGACACGGCATTCAAAGTGCTTGCTATTGCATTCGCTGTCTTCTTGTCGAAAGCCGAGGACGTGGATACGTCAAACACAGCTCCAGGCTGTGGAGTCTGCTGCTGCTGTTGTTGCGCTTGTGCTGCCACTTGATCCTCTGGTTTGTATTTCTTGGGTCGACCTCGTTTCCTTCGTTGTTGACCCCCTTCAGGGAGTTCAGCAAGGTTTTTATTGGTCACTCCTTTTGCTTCTTTCCCTTTCTTTGCTGCAGCAAACGCTTTATTCTCCTTGGCCTCCAGAGTGGCTTTCTCCATTCCCTTTCGTGGTCTCCCTCGCTTCTTTTTCACAGGGATTTCCACTCCACCAAATTCTTCTATCTCTTCTGGTCGCTTTCTCTTCATAGGATCCCCTCCACTGGGTCCTTGTTTATTAGATGACTCGAAGAACACAAAATCATTCTCATTTAATTCGGAGAGACCCCCTTCTTTCACACAGTCACTGAACTTTTTGAGTGCCAGGTAGAATGGTATTTTGTCTCCACAGCGAGGTAACTGGGCACACCTTGCACTTGCTGATGGCATCACCCAGATGATCTAAGATTTATAAAGAACAAGATGAGAGAACAAGTTCTTTGAGAGACGGCTACAAACCAAGGAGGACAGAGGGTTTAGGAAGGAGCAGTGAGATGTATGAGTGTAGTCAGTGTGAGTAGGTTATAGGTAATGGGCATATCAAAGTGTGCATATAGGACAGGACTGCTAACTACTAGTACACGCTTTCACTCAACGCCACTCATACTACATCAAAGCACGAGGAGAGCAAGACAGGTATCATATATATGTACACGATTAATATATTATTACTGTGTTAGTGCCGTCGACGAAATCCTTTTGACGTCCAAAAGGAAAGTCTTTCTTTCCAGAGAAAATTTCATAGACAAGCTTTCCATTAAATACAGCTATTCTTGGGCGATATTTTTGTAACTTCGCCAGCAGTTGATGGCATCCCTCGCGGATCTCACGACGTGTAAGATCTGATGAGCCTTTGGTGGGTCTAGGAACCAAGTTTGTGAAACCAATGCCTAGTTGTACAGCACGGTAGTCATCGTCAGATGATAATGGCTCATTGATTAGGCCAGACAAATGTAAGCATTTCCCTGTACATAAAAATAAAGAAAAACCACGTTAAGTGAGGCCGATGTCTTGTGATTGTATCTTTAAACACATATTACTCATTTGTACGAGTCAACGGTTTTTTACTAGTAACTTACATAAATGATTCCCAGGTCCCGCATAATGACGCCCTTTGAATGCTGCAAACAAACCCGGATTGATTCCAACCTGCAAAAAAAATACAATGGATTGAAAGACTATTAAAATGTTAAATGTCCAATGCACTCATAAATTTCCAGTTCATACTATAACAACATCTAATCCTGGGACAAGATAATCAGGAAGTGTCTTTTGTGCCAACTCTTGTTCAGTCATTCCGTTAAAACGATCTCGTTTGCGTTCCTTGACGTCAACTGCCCCATGGATCCCGTTTTTTCCAAGCTTGTCATCCTCTCTGTTGCAGTAAATCAAAAGAAGTCACTTAATTTGCCATCCATAGATGAATCATTCTTATTGCTGATTTTAGGGGATACAAGTCATGCGCAGTAACCAACCAATAACTATTTGTTTGTATTTATTATTATTATTGATATGGAACCTGAGTGCATACCTGTTCTCCACATCCTGCTTCCTCTTGCGACCTCGCTTCTTGGGGACATGAGGGGGTGTGGGGACTCCATTGTTGTTGACAACTGCAACTGCAGTAGCATAGTCCACATTGGGCATCTCGTCTACAAAACTATAAATGTCATCCTTGAATTGTTCCATTCCCTTCATGCTGCCACCGCTGCCATTATGACTAATGTCTTCCATTGGGTAAGTCTCATATCCGTCATCTGGAGGTCCAATATCATCCCCCTTCATGCTGAGAAAACAAGTTAGACTTAAAAGGCGCTCTTTGTTTGTACTACTACTACTTGGAATATATGTATAAAACAAGTGCCTAAGGGACTATAAAAGTCTACTCACTACTTCCCATGATGATTTTCCATTCCAATATCCATGGAGCCTGAAGGATCTAAAACTTTTGCTGTTTCGCTGTACAAATTAGCAACTTGCATATCCCGTTGAACATGGGATTTTTAAAGCAACTTGTTTCTTACCGTACACTGAAGGTGACATGAAAATGGCGTGGTACACGGCTTATAAACTATTCACTGTAGCAGTAATTCACTACCATGTGAGTATTTTTACTCACTGAATGTATTAGGAAATATCTCAAGTAGTACTGTACGCAAATATTTGGCTCTCCTCACTGCAGATAATTTTGCCAAAAACCAAATCCTGTTCAATTCTATGATTCTCGTTCGGACGAAAATTCACCTTTTCGTAAACTTTTTTCACCCAAGTACTACAAACACATAGACAGTATGAGTGATCAGAGTGGGTTCATGACTAGCTTCAAGGTTGATGATTCGTAGATGTGGATTGCTGGGTGGAAGATATCGAAATTTTGTTGTTGTTCCAAAGTTGTGACCACATCTTGTCCAGGCGACACAGTCACTAGTTATGAATTAGTCTCATCGTCATAAAAAAGAAGAAGATGGACTAGGAATGATGATGATGATGATGACTGAAGAAAGAAGAAGAGTGCGTCCCTTCCATTTCTCTTACTCGCTCCTTCTTTCTCTGGCACTGTATTCTAGCCCGTGAAACCTGAATGCTTTATTGATCGAGAGTAGTAGTGGAGTTGCAGCAGAGCAGCTCGTCTGTATGTACGAATGAATGTCTGTGTGTATGTATGTATGCAATGGATGTATGTATGCATGTAACTGGTCCGTGAGTGAGTGAACAAACCAGCGAACGAACGTATGTATGTTTTGTAGTGTACTTTCAATGTGAGTGAGTGAGAGAATAAGAGAAGAGTATTTTTCTCAGTCAGTCAGTAATAGGACTTTCTCTCTTTCTCTCTCTCTGAACTGAAGGCTCACTCGCTCTCTGCGTGTGTGTGCATGCTACTTGTTCGTTCACTAGTCTAGCTAGTCCGCCAAGCCGACTACTATTATTACGGATGATATATGTATATACTTGTCCGGAGAGTGGTTTTACATGCAGAGAGAGAGCGAGAGATGATAATAGCTATTAGATGCCGCAAAAGTGCTGTAGTGTCCCCATGTGTGTGTGCTTGGCTATGAACCGTATTTCTCGTTGGGATCATATTGTATTTGAATAGTGCAGTGAAGATATGTAGTGCATATGTAATGCGTGTTTAATGATTCAGGTTGATTAGTAAGAAACTAACCAACTGTAAGTATGACTTGATTTGGTGTAATCACTTTTTAGTACTCAACCTTGGGAACAAGAATCCCACTTTCTCATTTCCTTTAGTTAGTTTGTTAGGAACGACTGGGGATTTTTACAAGCGAATTACTTTCATTTCATCCATTCGGCTCTCATATGCAAGTCCATATGAGCTCTCTCTCTCTCTCTCTGTTTGTGCGACGTAGCCTCTATACGGCTCTCACCGCTCGCTCTCCTGCTTGCTTACTATATAACTAACGACCGACATGCAGCATATCATCAAAAAAGCTTTAAGCTCACCAGCCTAACTAACTGAAGATAAGCAAGGAAAGTTTTTCACTACGGACATTGGATGGAGTACTACTACTACCACATATATATGTAGCACTCTAACTAACTAACTAACATATATATGTTTTACCCGCTTGTTCGATCTCTCTCTCTCTCTCTCTTTCTCTCTCTCTCTCTCTGTAACTCTAGCTTGGTTGAAAAAGATTCAACGCGCTTGGGTTTCTCCTTCCTACGTTGTAGGAGAAAATCAATAGTACAGTACTCTCTTTCCCTTCCTCCGTGATGATGACGGTGGTGAGCTCAAGAACATATCTACTTGCTTGCTTGCTACCAGTTGTACTATGGTACTTATACTAACTAACAATGAAGTACCGAATTCGGGCGGTGGAGTTGTTTATTGTACTAATATAGCTCAAATGAAGCTTGAGAAGTTCATAAGAGCCCCGAAAATATTATAGTCCCATACAGCTGCTAACTCACACAGAATCAAAAATTGTTCTACATGCATCTAAGTAGCCATGTCGCCAAAATCGAAAAAAACTGGAAGGAAACAGTAACGTAATTTTTTTGAAAAAAATCTAAAATTGATTTTCATTTTCAAAAATTTATTTCGTCCATACGTAAAATTGTGCGTTGAGAACAAATATTTTCAGGAACTATTGTTAGCACTCTCAAAATCGTTTTAAACCATTTCTCATTTCAAAACCCAGTCGCATCCACAAACAGCACTTCATTGTAAGCTACCAGCATGCATATAAGGGACTAGTCGACTTGTATACAACTATCCTCGTTTTATACTCACAAACACAGGAGACTACAATAGAATGGGAGTGAGTCAGTCAGTCAGTAACATGCGAGTGTGCATACAAAGGCATACACACAGTAGTCGTGCAAGTTAGTTAGTAGTAGTGCCACCACCATCTGCTGCTCCAAATGCTCTTCACTTCCTTCTACGGGGGAAAAGTAGAAAGAAAACTTACCAACTCCTTTCATTCCTCATATAGGCGTATGCATAATACATGGACTTTCAAGAACGGACTATGTAGAGACAAACTCGCTCCTGCAAATACTAAACTAACTAACTACCTGGGATGAAAAATAGAGTACCCGTGTGTGAAGGATACTTGAGAAACAAAGTTTTTTTTCTATGCACATACAATGATGTTTACTTGCACTATGGACAATGAAATGTAGTGGGGCTCAAACTTGTGAAGCTTGTGCATAAGTAGAGCATGTGCGTGTTCAGCATGCTACTGCTGAAGATGGTGGTTGAAATTTTTCAAGAATGTTTTCCCTGCTTTTGCTATGGTCATAGTTAGTTGGCTAGTTTCGTTTGTATGGCAATAAGAAAGGTTTTATGCAGGTCTAAAAGTAATGGAGATCTGATGTACAGTAGTAGTGTCCAGTCACTGGTATGCACGGAGATAAGAAGATGGGTAGTTAATTAGTTGGTTAGTAAGACCCACATTTATTCACCGTGTAAGTATAGTGAGACACATGGGCAAAAAGAGGAAAAATTACATCACATGCACACACACACACATGCAGTGATAGATGGATGCGAGTTTTTGGTACACACAAGTTTCCAGGCCCAATGAATTGCCTGTTGTGTGCATGTGAGTGACTGGTGAATGTGCACATTGGTACATTTTTCGTGTGTCTTGTAATGCTGGGTAGTTAGTTAGTTAGTAGGGAAGAAAGGGAGAAGAGAACTTGTTATTACGTTACGTAACAATATAGACTGTAGGTTTTTGCTTGGGCTAGAAGAGGATGGTTCTTTGGTGAAGACTATTTATCGTTGTTAGTTAGTTAGTCAGTAGCAGTTTGTCTCTTTCTCCATGTGTGGTATGTACATGAAGTTTCATGTGTTTGCATTCACCAAAGTGGTGAGCTGAAACGGGAGAACTAGTTTGTGCTCGTAGCGCTACCACTGGCTGCAAATGAAAGTTTGTCTTTCAGTGAATGAGTGACAGTAAGTAAAAGTGAGTAAAGGAAAGTGGTTCTGTGTATAAAATACGAAGTTGGTAAATAAAAATGAGAGCCATCAGATGAGCCGTATATTGGTTCCACTAGTAGATTCAAGCTAAACCGAGCGACACGGTCTGTTTGTCAATTCAATTATTGAGAGTTTTCTTTTATTCAGGATGAGTATTGCTTGAGATTTTCCGTTTGTTCCAGCTCTGTGGTTTCAACATATTGGTTCATAATAAGTGTTTGTATTTGTATTGAATCGTTATCAGGGATGTGGGGACAACATTAGTTTGAAAAAGTGAAGCTAGTACAAAAAGTATTAGAAAAGCTGCGTGCAAATTGATTAGAGCAAAATAATTGTATTGAGTTAATTGAGTGCAACAGGAATGGAACCCTCCTTGTACAAACATTGGTTAACGTATCTTCTACTTGTGTTCGCCTTCTTGCTCACTGAAAAAGGTACGTTAAGATAATAAATACCATATTAAGATTAAATCAACAGTAGATGCATGTATATTTGTCATTTTTCATTCACCATACTATGTATTGGTGGGAATTCGTACACATAGTTAGTTATGTATGGAGCATTGATAGAGATTGAGAAAGATGTTCAGCTCTGTTGTAAGTAGTGGTGCTATACCTGAGGAGAAGTAATTTATAGTATTTTGGTTTTCGGATGCCTCCACTTTTTCTGTTTTGTTATGTAAATAGATGTGTGTTTATTTATATTTTTTTTAGTTTGCACGGGAAACAGAAGTTGCTACACTTGTTCCAGTCGCAATGGATCTGAGGCAGCGTGTGAAGATCCATTTCATCCTGGTTTAGATGAAAATCAATACTACGAAGATAAATGCAAAGTCGGGAAGGAGGGACACATTGGGTTGTTTCCAGGCTTATTCTGTGTTAAAGTCAAAGGCATTGTTGGTAAGTTGGCTACATTCAAATTATCTTGATTTCAAAAGTATGAGTACTTTACGGATTTGTTTGCATATAGATTCAACTGGTGAGTCCTTAATTATACGACGTTGTGTTTTGGAGAACATGGAGAACCAGTGTGGAAGATTCAAATTTGAAGGAGAAATTCTTCGTGGATGTGTTCTAACATGCTATTTAAATGGATGCAATGGATCTGAGACAACGAGTAAACCATCTTTCTATTTTACTTTGTTCGCAACAACAATTACAGTGTTGTTGCACCGTCTTTTCACAAGTTCAAAAATTTCAGCTAACAGTGGTTGTTATTCTAGTTTATTGATGATTAAAAGTTAGATCCATTCACAATATGCTGTATTTTTTTGTGAACCATTAACGAACTCAATATTTTTTATTTGTTAAAGATTCGAAAGGTATTACCAGGAGATAATTCTGTCAGAACTTGTAGTATTTTATAAGACCAGTATTGACGACTCTCAAAGAATTTAGAAAATTCTTTTAATTTTTATTGTTACAATTTGTGGTCTATTCGATTTTAACTAGATTAGGTTACATATATTACATATATACAATTTTTTTGGCGTTTTATTCGTACGTTTTGTGACACAGGCACATGTAATGCACTATAAAATATTATTGTTACTTGTTACAAAACGGTTGTTTTTTTTAACTTCTGACAATGATTGCTTTGTTATAGTAAAATGTATGCAAGGAAATATAATAAAAAATATATATTGAAAACTTTAATGTCATTGCAGAGAATAATTGCAGATAATATTCCAAAAATACAATGCGGGTTTCTATGAAATTCAACTACTGTCACCCCTGTAGCCTGTAATCCTAAAGATTGGTAAACTTTCTTATTCTACCTTTTTAATTTGAATTTATTAACTCACGATATTCTCCATTGAGTTTATTACATACATTTTATATCATGGTTCGAACGAAACTATTACACACCAGACAAATGCAAAATGTGATGAAATGAAATCATAAGATGAATGATTTTGTTGCTAGTAAAAAATTTATTGCCATAGACGGGAAATTAATACCGTATAAAAGCTTTTATGTATCATCAACTAGAATGCTTCATCCCTGAAGCCGACTTACGCTAGCCTCCATCATCTAAGCCTTCCAGATCCAATAAAACTTAATTTTGTTTGCCATCTCCTGTTAAATAAATAATGCTATTTTTCTGTTTCGTGTGCGGATATATCCACGCCACATTCATGTTATATCGAGTAATATCTACATTTGTTCGTATTGTAGACAAAAATCACACGTCATTTCGGACAACACGGTAAAGAATCTAAAATCGTAAATGGGTAAATTATTTTAATCACATGGCGTCCATTGCTCAACATTTGGTATCATAACATATATGAATTTTGTAATCATGAAACAAAGCAAATAATACGTAAGAATTATAGGCCATGCATGTTAAAAGCTCGTACAGTTCGTACACATGAAAGTGACTTATTGTTTCAGAAGGAAATCATAATTAGCTATACATCTCTTTCCCTGATTTCTAAATGCACGCAAGCAAGTTGATGAAACATAAATATTAACTAATCCCAAACCAAAGAATACGAAACCTCTAGTGTTGTTGAGCGTTTGCCCATTATAAACACCACTATAAGAAATGCGTGTAAACAGAGCAGCATAGAAGATGCATATGCGGACTGGATGGTTTTGCACATTTGCACAGTTCAATCAAACTCGTTCGTACAGAAATATACGAATGTTTTGCTGCTGGTAGTTCGACTCAAAAGCTGTTATTTACCATTTTTCACTCATCGTTTAAGATACAGTACTCCACAATACTTTTGGTTCGCAAAATATGCAATATACATGCTAGCTGTTACCAGCAACCAGCATATACCTTTTGCAAACAGCTTTAAGAAACTAGGTAGTTAAACTTTTATGTGGGAGATGAAATGGTGAAAACTGGAGTCATCATATGTTGCCACGTGAAATATCTTCATTTGAGTTCACAGTCACCAATTGAATCTATATCCTGAGACTTGTGGTCTGATTTTTTTCGTATCATCGTCCACCAGCGAGCGACCAGTGTGTGGAATACAGTTCAATGTTGCCAACAGTCTATCATTAATTCGTTGTCATAATTACAGTCGTTAGTTGTTAGTCTAATCTGTGTGTTTAAGTCAACTGTTTGCAGCTTAGTTTTGTACTCAACTCTAAAAGGTTGCAATCTATTTGTATTTATTGAATTGTTGTACTCGATTTGTAAGTTCTCGTTGGACCAAACTGACAATTATGGGTAGCACCTGCCGGCTTTGTAATATGTTTGTCACCACGTCTAGAGCAGTCCACAGGTTCCCCCGAAGCTCAAGGTATTAAATCGCATGGATTAAATAATTATTTTGTGATGTGAGGAATGCTTTTATAAAAACTTTGTTTTTCACAGAGGGATCGCAACTTCCGTACCTAAGATGGAAGCTGGTGAAGGATTTCTTAGCAAATTGTTTGTTCGTAAGATTGAGCCTACCAAAGAATCACATTCAACGATGCTGGCTCCAGATAAGGAAATCATTTATGAGCTCCAAACTCATCAAGTCAAGCCCGCATTTCTTGACAAATATTTGGACAATTAGTTAGTGAATTTGATAAAACTTATTTCATGTACTTTTCAAAGCATTGAGTCTGTTTACAAACGAAAATTAATTGTAACAGCGGAAAACATGCAAAATTGACCGAAGACTTGAAAACAGGAGAACTTGTTGCTAGCTGGGTAGTCGCTGTTGGGGATCAAGATCAAGCTATTCATTTATGGAGATACAAAGGAGGATATTCTGCAGTCGATGCTGCTAGACATACACTTCTAGCCAGTGAGGTAAATTTAAGTAAATTTTGTTGTATTTGATTTTTTTATGCTAATGGATTTATTTGTTATGGTAAACAGGACAACAAGAAGTTGGAACATGAGAGATTGTTTTTCTTGAGAATGCGCCACAGTCAATTTCTACTCCCCTTCAGCTTTTGGCCTGCCGTCGAACCTCGAGAAGGAAACAATATCTATGAAATTCGAAGTTACATTTTAAAACCTGGCACAATGATTGAGTGGGGAAATAACTGGGCTCGTGCTATCAACTATAGACAGCATAATGGAGAATCTTTTGGTGGATTCTTTTCACAGATGGGAAGACTGTACAATGTTCATCACTTTTGGTGTATGTATTTGCTTTCATTGGCTTGAATCGGAATGGAATTTCGATGAAGGCGTCATTGACAGCAGTGGATGAATTATGTGTAAAGCGTAATTATTAAAATACAGGCTATAAAGACTTGGAAACTAGAAAAACAACCCGTGAAGCTGCTTGGAGAAAACCCGGATGGGATTCTTGCGTTGCCTACACTGTTCCTTTGATTAAGGAAATGGAGTCGAGAATTTTAATTCCAAACAAGTTCTCACCAACTCAGTAATGGAATGACGATAAATAGTGCAAAGCATTGAAATTGATTGTAGATTTTTTGGAAGTTGTCTGCTCCAAACACTATGATAATACATGCTGTGGCCACAACTATTTTATTACGTGTATGAAAAATCATGATAATAATTGTACGAAATATTTTGTAAACGGAGACTTTAAAGATAATGTGAGCTCAGTATATCATAAATGTGCATGAAAGAAAATATAAAATGTATTATGAAATTGTTACATCAGTCAGTATGTCAGTAGTGAGGGACTGATCGACCAATGATACTGATAATATTTTTTAATTGTGTCGCCTTTTAAGTTGAGCCTCTAAATTTATATTTTTGTCAAATGAATCATCATACTATCAAGATTTTGAAGTATAGAAATAATGAACTTCAATAAAATGCTCTAGTTGTTTACACTCTAATATTCAAAGTATTTTCGCAGTGCTTGCGATTATAAGCAAACAGTGTTTCGTCGTAACGGAAATGAGGTAGATATCTTATTTACAATTTCTCAATTATGTACACACCGAAAATTATTTGAAATAAGTGTTACATCATAAGTTTAAGACTCTAATCATTGTAAAACTTGTCTTCAACATTATTTCAATGTAACTAAACGGACATACATACACACATACAAATAATAATACAAGGTATGACTGTCAATAACAATCCACAACTAATTCAACACTAGATGAACTGATTGGTAAAAAAAATATTACCAATGCAGAGCAAATATTTTAAAATCATATGTGCGGCCTATGGTCGGTCGATATAAGGTCTCATATCATTGATCAGAAAAATTCTCGTATGGTCAACTTCCTCTTTGCACAGTGGGCAGTGTGGATCTTGTTTCAAAACTTTGATAAACTCAGACTTCAAAGCAGGAAAGTCACATTTTGGACATGCAGTCAAATCATCTGCAACTAAATGGCGGCCAGATGCGAGACAAAATATTTCTCCAGTTCGACAGAAAATGCACCCAATAGAAAAGTTTGGAAACATTTTTTCGCAATTTGGACAAGGAGTCATTTCATCTGGTGGATCTTCTAACTTAGCTTTCCCCCCTTTTCTTACCATCGTCTCAATTGTGTTTTTGTATTTTTCATCCAGTTGACATCTAAATTCAGGCTTCATTAAGACGTAGCAGCATTCCATCGCTGATTTTTTCATATTCGCTCTTTGACATTCAATCACTGCCGTGGTCAAAATTTTAACTTCATCTGTCATATTTCATACAAATCAATTAAAAAACATATCATCCATCATCCACATACTTTATATTTATGCACAGGCATTAGCATACTGATTGGGAAAACTCACGCCCTGGAAATTTTGAAATATTGTCCACTACATGCATAAGCAGTCGAGCTGCCGTTTTATGATTTTTAAGGCCGACTTGAACCCTCACAAGTCTGTAAAAGTGTAGCACCCTGAGAGCATCTAAGACATCTTTCGGGAGTTGAACGTGCTTTGCTTTCAGCTCCTTGCATGCTCTCAACAAAGTTGCATGAGCAGCATTATAGTTCCCGGTGTCTTGTTCTTGTCGGGCAACGATTGTAGCTGTTTTGGCTGCCTCTACCAGACTCTTTGTTGAGATGTAATAGTTGAGCAAGTGCTTTGGATCCTACAATAATGTACAAAACCGCCGTGTTAGTAAAAAAGAGCATTCATTAATTGATAAAGTGCTGAATAAATACATCCACAAATCCCCATAAATAAACCACATTACCTTAGGATAGCCATCTTTCTCCCCTAAAAGAAATTCCACCAATGCTTTGGAATTTGTCTCACTTTTGCTAGCAATTGTTGTGTCAATCAACAAATTCATAACCTCGTCATCGTCCAAACTCATTTTGCTCTGTGCAGCTCTCATCAGCAATCTCATTGCCTATCAGCAAATCATGTATAATATTTATCAATAATATTTGTATTTATTTCATGTTTATAAATGTAAGTTGGCCATTAAGCCCAATGCATAGCTTTCCTGATCACCTTTGTGCTGTCCCCGGCAATCTTATACATTCTACCAGCTTTGAAAGGATCTTTCAACTCATCAAAATAATTCGCTATTCGCCTAATACCAGGTTTGAATTCCTCAGGTATAACCTCGTACTCAGCAGCCACAATATCTACGTAAGCTTCTTGTTTACTAGTTTTAAAAGCAAGAAACAAAGCATCGTCGCAAAATTTGGAGACCACCAAAAATCGCATTGCTGTTTCCAGATCCCCTTTTTGCTCAAAGTAACGGGCTATGTCATTTGCTGCCACAGAACTTCCCGAATCTCTTCCGACCCTTATAGCTTCATCCGGTCGGTCTGCTTTCAAGTAATTGCGGACTGAACTATCTACGTCTCCACATTGCTCGTATGCGTCCGCAGCTTCCATAAATTTCCCTTCATTTTCTTTAGCCTGGATGAATGATGTCAGTTTAAATAGTAAAATAAAATGCATGCGCCAAATTCATTCATAGTCATTAATAATGAGGCAGTACAAGACCAGGGAATATTTTGCGTTTCTACGATAATGTCTATGAATTACCTTTGCAAATTGCATATAAATTCTTGTTGATTTAATATGATCCATATATTTATACACTTTGTCCCAGTTTTTAAGCCGTATGTAAACCGAAGCTGCTCGATGATACGTTTCACTTTCTTCATATAATTCAGCAGCGTATTCATATTGCTAAAATCATTGAAAAAACCCCTCAAAACTTTGATTTTGATGTAATTATGCTCAACAAAAAAATATTTTCAAACCTTGAGGCTTTCCAAAATTTCGGCGCATTGTTTTTTGAAAGCTTTTGACTCGGATTTGTTAGCAATGTGAACCCCTTTCTCATGAAGGCCAACGCGAATACAGGCTCTTGCGATCCCTTCCTCAATTTTAATAAGCTCGTTACGTTTCTTGTTTTCATTTTCAGTCATATCTTCTTTTCGGAGACTGTTGCCTCCCACCACCTCATTAAGATTGGCCCGCTTCGCATTCTCATACAGCTCCAAAGCAGAATGATATTCTCCTGCATACTCCTGACTAAGAGCATATTCCAATGCAAGCTCGCTTATGGCTTCATGACAAAACTCATTTGCAATGTCCAGTGCTTTCTTCCATTGGTACAGATCTCGTCTCATCTGCAAAGCCTCATTTGGGCGATTTGCCTCAATCAATAACTTCTCTGCAACATCGTATCTCTCAAGTAGCATCAAAATGTGGGCCATTGCTAGTTTAGCTTCTGATTCTTTAGATATACGATCAAGAACGAGAACCATCCCAGGATCTTTTAAAAAAGAATATACTTTTTTGGCTGCAAAAATAGAGAAATAATGTGACTCATTTGATCATAAAGAATTATTTTGAATGAAAATTTCCAAAGAACGTGTGTATATACCGTAATCAAACCGAAGATTTTCCATTGCTGTTTGACCAAACAGATCCCAGTAGTATCTGTCCTTGCCATTCTTTTTACAAAACTGGAGTGCAGCATCATACATTCGAAAAGATAGCATGCTATGAAACTGCTCGTCTGCACTCATTGCCTCTGTAATGTATATTGACTCCCGATTTTGAGCGTAATAAGATGGATTGTTGTCGGTCATCGTTAGTTTACCCTTCCTAAGGTACACCGGTTTGTTTTCAGTGGGACCAAACATGGTTAAAGTTTGCAAAGGTTCCACTTTTAATCCGTCCAAGACATCCCTACTCACCGTACAAACGCACCCACTTCTTGCCGCTTTGTTATATGTCACCAAGATGTGACGGGTGCTTACATTTTTATCCCAGACCGCACAGTCAATTTGCTTGGGGACTCCTTCGATTTCGATAGGACGTATGGATTCGTCTGTCTACAATACAAATATTTCCGACCGGGACCAACGTCACATTTCCAACTAACTAAACAAAACTTGTATTTATTATATAGGAGTATAAAAAATATTCACCAAATCTAGCAAAGATCCTGCGCCAAATTTATCTATAACGATGACAAAAATGCCATAAATATCTGCTGTTATGGATTTTATATGAGCTTTCTCCGGGCATTGCACAGAAAATATTTCACTCCAGCTTTCAATTAAAAACACTTTGATTATTCCATTCTGCAGAAAAACAAATAAAGAACATTCAATAATTGCAGGGTACCATGAATCAACGTGAAAAATATTAATTACATACGTGTTGCATGATTGCACGATATATTCAATGCTGCTCCACCTCACCTTAGTGGCTACAGCGTCCAATATCTCAATGCAAATATTTCCTTGTACTGAATGTTTTCAGTGCATGCATGCAGTAATAAATTACATACCTGCCCTCCATAAATAAAAGCATCCTTGGTGAGAGCTATGGCTGATAATTTGAACCCTTTTGCTGCAGGATCAGGAAACGATTTGAAATATCTTGGCTCCGTTCCCTCCCCTTCAATCTATTAAAAATACAGATATGCATAAACTAAGGATTATACCGACCCTATGTGTTGTAAGAATCTGTCAATTTCATGATTTTCTTACCATTGTCAGGTGCGCTTTATCTCCAGATCGAACAGCTAAATACTCGTAGTTGAGTGCCACTTCATTGATGTCCCCATTAAACTCCCTGATGACGTGGGGGTCTTCGGGAAAATACAGCCCATCTTCTGCCAGCGTGAACAAATGAACCAGATTATTGGAGCAGCATGCAGCGTGCGTAGGTCCCACACCGATCACGCTAGGCTCCATCTCCAGATGGACAAACGAAGTGACAATAGAATCCGTGTGATAGCTGTAAATCATGAGTTCAGTCAATGAGTTTAAAACTACGGCATAGTTGATGCTACTATCGCCCAAAAGTGGGGCTGAGGTTAGAAACACTTGAATGTCTCCACTGCCACTTTGTACAGCTAGTAATTGATCATCGTAACTCCATTGACATTTCATTGGAGGCCGTAGCCGACGATCGTCTTCATTTGTGTCTGCAGTACTTACGGTCGATTTCGGATCTTTAGCATCCTGGATATGCACGCCCGAGTCTCCGCAGCACACAGAGATCTGAGTGAGGCAGATATTTTTTGAAGATCAGCCTTTTTGAATTTATCCATTCTGTTTTTGTGAACGATAACTTTTAAGTAGATGAAACCTTTGAATGTTGATGATTTAATGCAGTGTGCCTTAAAGGCTCGTGTTTTAATTCACACAAAACTAGTTCTGTTCCGATTTCTTTGTGATGAGATGAAAGCAGGACAACAAATCCAGCTGAAAATGCGACCAGTAAATAACCGTCACCATGCCAATGATGTGTGATTAAGTTCCCATACCGAGACTGAAATCCAAGTTCCATTGGTGTGGAGGAGGCATCTTCCAGTTTTAATAGGTACAGCGTTTTTTCACCTACTATTGTGCTCACCTACACGAAGAAAAAACATAGAATAAGTGAGCTTAAGAAAGACACAATGTTATTTTGTTCAAGCAAATGCTAGTTAGTTAAGTATTGCATTCGGCTTGCTAAAGCAGTTATTCCGTTTTGAAAAGCAAAGTTATTTTCCATGCATGCCTAAACTGTAAGATATTAACCTACTGTATTATCGACAGTAGATGAGGATTTGTCTTCCTTAATATGACCGAATTTTAAATCCGTTGGTCTTCCTCTGAGTTGCAAATTTTTTACGGAATCTCCATCCTTTGTATTTATACTTAGATTATGGTCGGCAGTGCCCAATGCCAAAATATTATCGTCTGACCATGCGGCACAATGGATTCTTTTATTGTGCTTTCCAATGATGGGTACTCGTCTGTACAGTTCATAATTAAATATGTGATCTTAAATTGCTTTATTTTTAAAGTAGATTGTGAATTGTGGGGCTACCTGAGAGTTTTATGATTGTAAATTAAAAGATTTCCCTTGACAGAAGCAAGGGCAAGAATTTTTCCTTTTTTTGACCAGCAAATGCATGATACAGAGTCTTTTATTCCAGTATCTATATCTTGCAGTCGAGCAGTATGTGACTCCCAAATGTGGAGAGCGCTACCTTCCGTGGCTATAGCAAGTAAATCCCCATCTTCGTCCCACGCAATGCCTGTACAGCTTCTGAAGTAGTATTTCCAAAACATGGTTGATTTATATTATAATTTTGACAGCTTTTGAAAATGCGTCTTTATTCATTTTATCAACTTGATTTTACCCATTAATGCCTACTTGATTAGCTACTGCTCCTTGCCTGTTGTACAGCTTGATTTGAGATCCTCCCTCAAATGCAACTGCCAACAATCCTCCAGCACAATTTTGCCAAGCAAAAAAAATGTTGACACTGGTAAATTTCTCATTATGTACTGTATACAATCTCTGTAACTCAAGAGAATGACGTTTTATGTCATCATGATTTTACAAATATAAATTGTATTCGTGTTTTCACATTGACTGAGAACCCTTACCTTGCACGCGGGTATAGTCATTGTTCTTAATACTTTATTATCTTACACCTAAGCTTTCAATTACTTTTTACTTTGTACCGTCCATTGAAAAACCGGTATATATATACGAAATCGATGATGAATGAATATTAATAATAGCAATATAATCAATGAAGATAAAATATTATGCTAAAATTAAAAATAATTCTGTCATAGGAAATGAGCAGAACTACATGCATTAGCGAGTGATTACGAGTGTCTTACGTTGCTACGAAACATGGGACAAACATAGGGGAAAGTTATGCAAATAGAGAAGGGGCTCCAAACTTACCGAATTGCATGAAAAAGGAACTGTATTTATTTTATGCAGGGGAGTTTGGTGAAAATTGTAGAGAATTGCAACATATTACAAACCACTTCCTTTTATCGTTTTATCTAGTAATTTCGACAGGTTATTTCACAGTAAGATTTTCCAAAATTTGTTTTCTATTTCGGATCTCTATAATTTTTATGAGGCTGCAGGATCATCATGTTTTCAACTTCATGTTTAATACAAATTGAACTGATGGACCCTGATACAAATAATGTTTATCTCGAACCATTCCTTTACTCATGTGCATTAATATTTTCTGCATACTTCATTCAAATGTCATGAACGCAAAAAACGTCAAGTCTGTGATAAAAAACCGCCTCTTTACCATGCACCGATGATAAACCGATGCCCCAGCTTCCGGCAGATTTTCATGCATGCTGCAAGTATTTGACGAAGTACCCATCCTATGCAAACAAAAGCGTGGTTAGTAAATCAAAAACTTAATTCTGGTTTTTAGCACAATAAAAGCCATACTTTAGCATACTTTAGCTCCATTTGTATTGCATTGGGCTTATAGGCATAATGCATGAAATATTTACTGTGGCCGAGAATGTGCTACTGTTTGCTGTATGTACGTTACCCCAATGCCAACAGTCCGTCGAGTCCGTCCGTGGTCCGTATGCTTTATGTGAGCCTTCGAGAATAGAGATGCGAGCGAGCTCTATACGTGACAATGTACACTAGTTGAGGCCATGGAAAAAGTGGAAAATACAAAAATTGCAGAAACTAGAATCAACGTGTGTTGCAGAGCGGTGTCCACCCGGCCATATTGACCTGAGCTCTATCGTTTTTACTCACTCTTTAGTGGATTTTGAAAAAGTAATTATAATTTAGTTTTAAATTACTTTTAATTACTAGTTAAATATGGGAAAGTATTCACAAGAGCCCGATAACCCTGCCAAGTCTTGTAAGGCAAAAGGCTCCAATCTCCGTGTTCATTTCAAGGTAAGAATTGTGTAACTAAAGTTAATTTTTAGATTATTGCTGATTGTTAGCATGACTTGATGGTTAGTTGGTGCTGGTGAGTAATTGTTTGAGTGGTATTTCATTCCATAGATTTAAGAAATGACCGTTTGGACTGTGTCAGTTGTCAGCTGAAGTTATTTATGGAGAATATATAATCTAAGCAACATTCTTTAATTTTCAAGCTATTAGTTAATCAAATCAAGTACCGTTGCTCGGAATTATTTCAAAAATAAAACTGAGTGCTGCTATTGGGATTAGAGATTTAAGATTCCTTAAGGAGCATATTGGTTTTTGTTAGGAACCGTGGAATTTTTCAATTGTAGTTTACAGGTTGACGTATCACGTACGGCACATGTTCGATTAGCTACTTTTCATGTCATAAACAGGACTGTTGACTGGGCCGGTCAAGTTTTAGTTGAAAACAGTATGTTTTAGGGTTAAGAAAGTGAAGGGATGTGAATTTCAATGTCAGGATATTTTGCAGGATTGTTATTTGTTAGATCAGTGCACAGTGTGTTGTAAGTAAATGTCAAAAAGTTCAAAAAGAAAAATGCATTATTTGAAGTTTTGGACGGTTAATGTCAGTCTGGAATAAAAAGAGGAAAGCCTCTTAATTGTCTTAATAGTAACAAAGTTGGTTTAATTCAAAATCATTTTTTAGAACACCAGAGAGACAGCATGTGCGATCAAGAGAATGACCCTCCGAAGAGCTATCCGCTTCTTAAAGAATGTAGTTGGGCATAAAGAATGCGTACCATTCCGCCGTTATAATGGAGGAGTTGGCCGATGCGCCCAAGTAAGTATATTTCTAAACCGATGAAATGTATTGCAAATTGCAATGAATAATGAAAAGTGATTTACTGATAAAATTCATCATGAAAACTGTCGTGAAATTGTGCTTACTGTCAACTAAATTAATTAAATGTGATTTTTAAAATTACTAGGCTAAGCAATGGGGAACCACTCAAGGAAGATGGCCAAAAAAATCTGCCGAATTTATGCTTCAGTTGTTAAAGAATGCGGAGAGTAATGCTGATTGTAAGGGTTTGGATGCCGACCGCTTGGTAGTTGAGCACATACAAGTTAACCGAGCACCTAAGATGCGCAGGAGGACTTACCGGGCTCACGGTCGCATTAATCGTAAGTTTTCATTGATTTTCTTCGCCATTTTTATGTGGTATGGTAAGTAGTGTTAGGTATAGGGTCAGGCTCAGAGGTAGTTTTTTTTATCGAATTTTAATTTTAAATATTAAATGTTAAATGTACGCAATACAGCATACATGAGCAGCCCTTGCCATGTGGAAGTTATCCTATCAGAAAGGGAAGAAGTTGTTGCGAAAGCTAAGGAGGAGGAACCAATAAAGAAGAAGGTGTCTAAAAAGAAGATGAACAGACAGAAAATGATGCAGCGTGATTAGACATTAGGCAATCCACTATTTTCTATCTGTTTCTCTGTTGAAAAATAAACATTTTACTTCTACATAGAGTTTTTTGTTGTGATTCAATTTTATTTTGGTATAGCAACGCCCGATTTAAAAAAAATAGAAACGCACCACACCTTTGTAAGTTTATAATATACCATATACCCTTGACCAGAACAAAATATTTGGATTTCACACGATGGAGTGATTATTGATAATCACGAATCACCTGACAGTATATGACTTGTGACCAGCAAGTAAGCCATTTACTGACGGAGAACATTGTACTTATTCAGTTAATGTACAAATACTAATAAAATACTAGATACGTAGTTTAAAACAAATCACCATCAATCACGTCATTTCAACAATTTTTCATTACGACTAATCTAATTTATAACGAAAGAAAATATACTTAAAAGAACTTAATTAGCGACTCATGGACAATACGAGAACAAACATTAGTGCAGTACAATGGAAGAACAGAGTTGGATTAAAATTAAGAATAGAGGAAATTTGGCATAAATTATACCCGACATTGAGCAATCTTTGCTGCAAACAAACTTTTATCATAGAGAAGAAACTACTACTAGTATAATTCAATCGTGAATCAAGCAAATGACGTCAACTATCTGACTGTTGTTGTCTTGTTCAAAAAGGCAGTGAAAGAAACTGGCACATCGTTGGTAGTTCAGCGACATCGATTGCAAAGTGCTCAGCGTTACATCTGTAGCTTGATCGAAGACCATTATAAAATCAGGTAGCCTATTGTCGTCAGTCAGCTTTTTCGTGATGAAAACTTCTATGTCTAGCTCCGAAAAATCATTTTGAAGGTTTGGCATCGTCAGATTCATACTGAGAGGAGCACATGTCAAGTACTCAAAATCCACATTAGGATGGTGCATATAGCTAAAAAATAATCAACAGATTCAAAATTGATTTGAAACTTGTTACACAATGTATTTAAATGGAAAACTTTATTGGTAGATAAATGGTAGGAAACTTACGTAAAAACTGGAATGGTATAGCAAGGCATTAAAACCCAAACTGTAGGATTACTGAAGGATTCCATTTCTGCTGTTACGTAACTTGTTGCTGGCTTAATACCCACTTGATGAAACGAAGTAAAATAAATAGCTGCGAGAGCATTTGAAATGAAAGAGATACCAAATATTGCGTAGACAAGTCTGAAATCAACACATGATTTAGTTTCTGTAACGCCTGATATTTCATGCAACATAATTGATACTTTGCCTTGTTATTGTGGTGTCTATAATGATTAAAAAGCATACCGTCGTATTTTTGAGGCAGAAACTCCTTTGTATGTTTTATCACCGATAGTCAAGTCACCAATAAGACGGTATGTATAGTCCCCGATAACGCAAAACAGGTGTGGTACAATTGGTAACAAGAATCTAATCTCTTTGTGGCCGATGAAACTAAAAATGGGTAAATGAATAAACATGTTGGCAAAATTTGTACGAAAAAATGAGAGCATTATTGTCGTCAAATATAGCATACCTAAAGATAAGCACATAAAACCCAGCCGTTGCGAGCTCTTGTTTGTATCTTCCATCCCATCTCCACAGTGCCAGCAAAATAAACACAAGGTTGATGCCAAAAATGCTTGGTAAGGCAGAGTAGAAGTACCACAAGGCAGGGTGCGTTCCAAATTGAGAACTTTCACCTTGAATCACATTGAAGTTCACAAAGTTCCACCACGAAATCACAAGTTTTTGAATCATGAATGAATCTATTCCTATCCCCAGCAGAAGAATGCTCAAACTGAGGTAAAATTAAGTTATGAGTTGCCATGATTTAAATATAAATAGTAAGATTGAATATAACAGTGATGTTGAGCATACCCAATCAAAATGCACTTTACGGCTATTTTCTTGGATTTGAAAACCTTGCTATAAATTAGCCATATTGATGGAACCCATATGACGACTGCAGTGGGCCTAATTAGAAAGTTGACAGCTGCTACTGCAACAAAGCTTGTGGTAAATTCTGTAATCAAAATAAAAGAAAGGTGATGCAAGATTCCGGAAAATAAAAAGTAGATAACAGAATTATAGAATTAGATTACAAGTTTGAAAGCAAAGTTACCTGAAAGCAAGAAATACATGGATACAGAATTCAACGCCATTTCAACAGAATTCGTTATGGGCCGAGATGAGCAATAAAAAGTAAACCAACAAGTAACTTCCAGAAACAAGGTCCATTTTGCAGACATCACACCAAAACGTTTACAACAATACTTAAACATGGCGTATTCTCCTATACCGGTGATGAAACTTTGGAGAAGGCGCGGTGCATTTGCCTGCAAAAAAAGATTGCGATGGACTTTAATTGCAAATATGACCTGACTGAAGTAATTTTATTTGTTCACTTACCACAATAAAGCTACTGTCAATTCCAAGACATTTGATTACAAAATACAATGCCGCATGCAACAGTGGATAAACGTAACTGCGAAGACCATTAATCCATTCCCATGTTAGATGTCCTTTTCTGAATATTATTTAAATATGCTTAACCTTTCCACTCTGCAATAATTTTAAAGATAGGAAAGAAATATGTTCATGCTTACCCGTAAACCAGGTGATAAGAGACTTCTGCTGACTGCCAAAACTCATCAGGCACAAACTCGGATGTGCATAGAATAAGGCTTGACGTTCGGACAAAACATAAGAGGTGCGCAATGGAAAACTGTAATTGAGTCGTTTTAAATTGCTATCAAATTCAGATAAACAATTTTAAGCCTACAAAAAAATAATGATTTTCTCGGTTCGTTCTCTTACTCTTCTGTAGAGTTTCTTAATCCACAGTTCCAAGTCGTTAGAGTGACTCTTTTTAATGAATTTTGAAACTTTTTCTTCAGTCTCAACGTCCGAAGAACTTGATGATGTATTTAAAAAAACACCGTTCTTACGCTGCTCCCCACGCTTCTTCCTATCAGATCAAGCATCAAGCATAAACAATTTTAGTTAATGTTACAAGTGAACAAAACAAATTTCCTGTTATATTTACTTTCAAGTATTCAACTATGGCAAGTACCTGAATTTCCTTTTGCGAACTTTCTCCATCTCATGAAATTACAGCCTAAATATTTGAGCAATATTTGCAAATAGAGTTCTATCTCTGAAACGTATATTTTATAAACCGGACAGAGTTACAGTAATTCGTAAAATTAACTAGTTGGACTTGGTATAGTTTATGTGGACTTTGTTTAACTTTGAGCCTCCAGCGTGCTGTTGCTGAGGGAGCGCTTATTAATCATCCCCTGACTGTGATTACAATAAGACTTCAAATTGACCATTTTACTCTAACTGTCCATGACCAATGATCGTTGACTAAAAATTTGCAAATACTTTTATGACTATAATAAACAAAAAGTGGCACAAGTAACAACGGAAGACCTGTTCTATTCTAGTAGTTTTTCTATCTTTTCTATTTCTGACCAACAAAACGAGCTTTCACAGGTTCTGCCTCGATGAAATTGAATAATACCGAAGCTGTTTTGTTTTGGTTACAGGCTTTCACAGGCTTTCACTTTTATATATTTACTTTACTTTCACCTTATATATAGGAATTGGTTTGGGAACTGAGTTCTTCAATTTTATCTCTCTGCTCTTTTAACACACACCAAAAGCACAAAGGCTGTCAGATTCATAAAGTACTTACTCATTGCTTTGAAGCAAAATCTGGTGGGAATCTGTTTGCGATTGTTTTGCTACAAAAATTCATGTGTCTTTCAAAATAATTTTTCAACTGAATTTTAACACACTTTAACTGGTATTTAACTGGCTAGGGTCAAAACCATCGGGATTGTTATTGCCATCCCATGAATTTGAACGAGGAATTGTTGGGATACATAGGATCAGTCTGTTTTTTTATGCTTGTGGTCAAACATTATAAAAATGACGAACTTTAGAAATTCATTTGATCGCATTTCAAAAGTGGTGAATTGGTTTCCGAAGCACATGAATACAGGTGTGAAAAAATCCATGTCACTTAAGATTAGTACTGAACAAAAAATATTGGTATTAGAATTGCTGCTCGGTCGATTTGATGACATTTTGTTTATTCCGAATTTTCGTGTATCTATCGTACTCTTTATTAAGGCTACTCTGAAAATTACACATAAATTAGAGAGACATAACATGATTGAGTGTCCTATCAACTCTCGATCTAGGAATTTACAAAAAAGTTCCAATATGGAAAGACTAGTATACTATTGTAAGATGTTATCGCAACAAAAAGAACTTCAAAGAAAGGTATCCACTGTTATGATCTTATATGTTTGTTATGGTATTAGGAATGAAGCAAATGCAGGCAAAACTTAGAACAGTTGATTGCATAGTTGAAGTTCATGACTCCAGAATTCCCATTAGCGGAAGGAACCCTACGTTCTACCAGAATTTCATTGGCAATAAACCACATCTGCTGGTTATGAATAAGTGTGATATGATTTCGGGGAGAGACATCCGTAAGATTAAGAATTACTATTCGCAAGGCCCTGAGCTATTGTTCACAAATTGTAAAAATGATCAAGATCAAGGGATGAAAAAGGTAACCTGTTCTTCACTTTATACCCCTTTTTTGAACACCAACTTACTTTTGATTATTGACGATTCATTGCATTTTTAATGCATTTGTTTGTAGCTTGTTGGTGTACTTAGACGATTAATTGAGTCATCAGATCGTTTTCATCGTACTGGGACCAAAGAATATCATGCTATGGTTATTGGGATTCCAAATGTGGGCAAATCATCTCTTATTAATGCTCTTCGTTCTAAGCATTTGAGGAAAGGTACAAGTCAATTTTAATTTAATAGCCATTGCTGTTGAAACATGCTAATGATGAAATTAATAAAATTATAATAAACTCTTAGGTCGTGCATTAAAAGTTGGTCCGTCAGCAGGAGTTACAAAAATGGTCCATGAAAAAGTAAGAATTTGTGAGGATCCATTAATTTTTCTATTTGATACACCTGGAGTATTGACACCTCGAATCTCCGACCGAATGACTGGAATGAAATTAGCTGCGTGTGGTAAGAAAGAAGGTTTTTTTGTGCCGTATTTACGCGGACAAAGAAACGAAAACATCTATTAGAAATTATAAAGTAAGTACTGTCTAAGTTAACATATTGTTTGCTTCGTTTGTTGGCGTAGGTAATTTACTTGATAAAGACGTAGGTGAAACCTTAATTGCTGATTACATACTATTTACAATGAATAAAAACAAAAACTTTCGGTACGTGGAGTTTTTTCAACTGGATGAGCCAACCGATTGCGTAACTACCCTTCTTGGCAAAGGAGCTATTAATCGGAATTTGAAACTCAAAATAAGATCCTTGGATGGAAGTAAGTGGAAACTGATCATCCTGGCCTGTTATATTAAACTAATGAATTCTATTAACATATAGTTTCTGTTTTTTCACTATATAGATGCATATCAATTTAAACCTGATATCCAGCTCGCTGCTAGTCAATTTATTGAAGCTTTTAGATCAGGAAAGTTCGGTTCTATTATTTTCGATAATCTTGAGGCACAAATTGACGAAACAAATGAGCAAGACAACAGAGATCAATCTAATGGCTCAGAGTATTTTGTATCCAGCTAAATATTTGTGGAATCAAGGTTATTATATATTAGTCGCTGAAGTGTTTATATTATCGATCTTGTTAGATTAGATGTAGCATACTCCCTGGAGCTACAAGATACAGGTCAGTCAATGTTCTCGGGATGTGAAAATAAGATTTTGCTTTAGCACGCAACAATTATGACCATTTTATGACAGTCTTTGAAAGGCTATGTGAAGGACTAGAGTTGTGTGCGTGCGTATATTTCCAAATAAAATAAACTCGCCTGATTAAGCATCTGTAATTTTTAATGGATATGATTTGTTCATCAGAATTGACCAATTCATAATTCTGCTCACCAATCCAATACCATATTGATTTGTTGATATTTTTATGTTATTTTTTTTAGTCCAACTTTTATTTTTGAGACATGAAGAAATAAGGAGTACAAATATGCAAAATCTGATTAACAAAAGCTCAACAAAAGAATGCTTCTTTAATTATCTTGAGTGGGTTCTCCATATTATAGTATTTAAATGACTAAAGAATGGCAAACGAGAAGTTAGTTATCTTTACTACTACTATCTACTGTATGCCTATACTTAGCAGATTATTGTTTACATTATACTGTCATTGGTTATCATCAAAAGAATACAGAACTAAGCGGTTGTAGAGTGCCATGAAATCATATTGCTCCTAAAGTCTTCTATGCTCTATCATATCAATTAATCTTCATGCATGCAACATTCTATCTAAATTAACTCGCGATGGTAAATTAAATATTTTTAAAATGCATTTGGATGTCCATCCCATAGAAATAGTTTGGTACGATTCGTACGATACACAATCCGTATACTGTGAATAAACACTTGAAGTCGAAACGATCAAACCTGTCATGCAGTTCACTACAGTCCCATTAAAATCTTCCGAAATGAAACATCCTTAGTTTAACATGATTACGTAATACGTGCAAATACACAAAAAAATCACTGGTTTCAGCCAGCACTGGTTATTTATACACATGAACTTTTGTTCACTAATTAACAACCACCGCTGCTTATTCGTTGTTGTACTCTCCTGTGTTTTCTTCGTGTCCTTCTTCTGCGCAACGCTGTTCCATTTCCACGCCGAGTTCCAATTATTTGCTTTCCACCTGCAGCTGATACTGACATGGGCAATGGGTTTGAGCAATCCATCCGTCGAAATGTTCTGACCGCATTTTTCAGAGTCTGGACAAAAGTAGCAAATTCACTGGTTTATTAAAACAGGTATAAAAAAGTAATAATATGCGTTGGATATGTACCACTATAATGCAACTTGCCACTGCAACTTGTACATAAATATAATATGAAACTTGGAGTGCAAGTGAAAACGAAGAAGCTTCTGTTTTTTTCGCGACACGCAATATGCATTGGAATTATACAATTAGGAAGAATTCTTTTTGCCATGCTTTCCAATTATACATTGTGACCGGATAATATTTGTTGTATGTGCATACTCTGTCTCTTCCATTCCAAGCCATGACAAATGTAGCCACGTTCTCTCCACCACGTTTGACCCCCATGACGATGTAAGGAGTTCTTGGCTCCAGTTTTGATGTGCAGCATTGGTCATTTTGATCCAGAACTATAGTATGGTATTCCTTAGATCTGCGGCGTCTGCTACGGGGTTTATATAGCCGTCCTTTTCGAAACTCCAGAGAAAGTCCTCTGCCATTTTTCTTGAATTTTGCTCTGAAAACTGTGATAAGTGAAGACATTGTTGAGTTACTTAATGCTACATAAGATTGTTTTGTATTTTGATTGCACGTGATCATTAGATAGTCTCAGGATATTAAATCATACCGAAATCAGCCCTGCAAAAGTTGTCCACTATATTTTCGCACGTATGAGCTTGATGACAGGAGGGACATTCTGGTTCCGCTGCATAAAATAAGTTATACAATGAAATGAGTTAACAATTTCATTTCATAACATTTCAACACATAGAGTCTGTTTTGTAAATGCTTACGAATTTTTTCCGAATTGTTTGCTGCCCCAGGTCTGATGCATAAGTCATTGTCCTCCGGAAACTGATCACACTTAAGCATGCTTGGCCAGGGGTAGTTATACCTTAACATTCGCGGCTCACATTTTTCCTGCACATTCTGTTTTTGAAGATATAAATTATAAATAAGTCAGTTTGGCAATTTTCACATGATTCAATGTTGAGAAAAACTTCAATTACCTGACACAACGATCGACATGGGTAGATAGGTCTATCCAAGCAAATTGGGCTGAACAGGGAGCACAAAAAAAGTTGTGTATCTGGGTGGCATTGTAATCCTAAGAGTGGAACCCATTGCTTCGCCTGTAAAATGAAATGAAATTCCTCTTTCAGTAATTTTTTAACCACCTTTTAAAGCTTTATAATATTTATTGAAATTTGAAGCAAGTAACATAAAACAGCCAGTGGTTAATTTGCACTGAATGATAATTACGCGATCAGTAATATGTAATCGAATTCTCTGATTACAACTGAATGCAGGATATAGATTTTGTAGCTATTAAAAACAATCTCATTCGTTTGCTATTAATGTTTAGACAGGATATGCAATGTGATATACTTAAATTGCTGCATTTCAGTGGTCAAAAGATCATATTATAAGCTTGTTATTTGAGTAGTCTCACCTTACCCCAGTTCTGAAAACAATGAATCATTGTGCATACCATACATATTTTACGCTTAAATAATCCCTCATCGTATCCAATTCCTAAATGCATTATCAGTTTGAGATTAATGTTTTGTGCCCTGTAATGGACAGACGCCATTTAGATGAGTTGATCCTTATCACCCACATGTAATGGGGACTATCTAATCAATACACTGTCAAACGTCAATAATTTTGGCATAACTTGTTCCTTGCAAACATGCTACTTACACATGCACTTGCCAACTTATAGGCAAATACATAAATAAACGAAACATACAACTGACTTGATAAGTCATTAATAGCTCACAGATATATCCCCTTCCCTTCGTCTACTCTTACAGGACAGTCAGACCATAGCTTACATTAAATGCATGCAAACAGTCTTTCACAATTATTGTTTGACAATAATTTTTACTATTTAGTCACAGCTTGTCTCAGACTTTATAGTTTAACCTTACAATGTTTTCACTCATTCTCAACCATTTTGGTACATGCAGATGGTTGTTAGATTCCATGATTCATAGTTTATAATATTGTTGGCCATTAAAAAAGATTTTAGAGCACCTAGAGGGGGAAATTACTGTGACCAGTATTTATACAAAAGAAGGCAGAAAATTCTCAACTAAAAGATTTGTCATCCTTTCTATTAAAAAAGTCTCACAGAAAGTATTCAAGCCATACAACACTGAGGTTTGGAACTTTAGTGAAACATTATTTGAGTGTACCTCACACTCTTTCTAAAGAAACAACCAAGGGCAGTAAATAAAAGCATCATAAATCATCATCTTCATCACTTTTAGCTTCACAGCTATGACTTGTTTTGATTTATAAATGTTCTTGATTGTGCCTACCCAGTCACCCCTCGGACCCCAGTTGCTTTCTTTCTCCTCGTCTAAATATGTTAAACACACACACAGAGTGCATGCAAAGAAGCACTTACTTATAATCCTCGTGTGTAAAAAACCAAGATCATTCCAGTCTGTTCATAATAATATGGCCATGGCTGGATGTCAGGAAGGATCAAATGCATTTTTGTCAAACATGCATAGCAATAATAATAATGACTATGTCAAACAAATTTAAGCTCCTCCACCTATGTATGCAAAGCCTCTAGCCTGTTAATGATATAATTTATGGCTAGTGCTAGCAAACTTATCATAAATAGTACACTGCTATCCTTCATGTAAACATCGAAGCTTCCTCATTTATAAATGATATGTAAAACAAGTAAACTCTTATGAATTTTCAAAGCTCTCCTTGCTTACAATGCACATTTGATACTTTTAATTATAATTACTCAAATTACTTGATTTCCATCTTTTTACATCACTGTAGACCATATAATAATCATTAATGGATACGCATAAGAGCAAACATAAGTATGTTATCAAAATTGATTTTCTCGGCTGAGGCTTATGTCAATGTTGCATTCCATATTATCTATCAATGACTGTTTTTTGCTGGGTGCATGCATTTTATTTGCATTTACACTTGTATGACCTGGGCATGAATTGCAGACTGACTTAACAACGTTGAAAGTGCCACATGAGGCATAATGATACAAAGCATATTGGTGCATTGAGAATCAGTCAGACTCAGAATCTTAATGAGCTGTAGCTTACGTTTTTGTAATGACTTTGTTAGAAAAAATGGAACTCACATGAAACTGAGCTTCTTGCAACGAGTCATGCTGCAGCAGATTGGGAACCATCATCTGTGAATATCCAATATTTTTGCACAACGTGAAATTGGATGGTATGGTGACACAGGAATGGCTACTTCCATAAGATCCATAGCGAAAACTGGCCACGTCTCTGTCGTCCAATGTGGGTGAAAAAAGGGAGTGCTCATGACTGAGGGAGATGAGACTACAAACACTAAATACGATTGTCCAGCTAGACAACACTCGCCACAGTTGGTCACTGGCTCCAAACATGATTTTAGTTCGGCTTGACTGCCCTGTTTTCAATGACCTTACAAGGAAAAGTCTAGCTATCACTATTGAGATCAATTTATTAATAAACATGGCGATTACAGAATAAGCTTCGCTAAAGTCCCACCGTCATGCACACTGAAACCAGTTTGGTTCAAAAGCCCAGATTTGTTGTCTCGTTTTTGGCATTCTAACAACAACTCCCCCAAGTCACAGTATTTTCTTCAAGTTGTGTATCACAGGGGACAATAAAATGTAAACCCGTTCCAACTACCTATAGTTACTAACTAACTAACTACACAGTGTGCCCACTCTTCCGAATCAGATGGATGGAAGTTTTATTGGAACTGCCCACACTTTTGACTGACTTGACTTCCTTGACTTCCTCACAATCGTTTTTTTCTCGTTTGCTGGTCCTAGTCTATCTAAACGATGGATTACATGGATAAAACAAGTTGACTATGTTGAAACATGGTCTTGAGTGAATTGAACGTCGTGAATTTTGTCAACGTGTGTTCACTGATTAGATAAGGGTTGTGTCCAAAACAGTGGCAGTAAGCTACTGACAGGGAGACAATAAATGTCCACAATGTACGGATCGGAACAACACATGAACATGGATCACAGAGTAGGAATGGTGAGTATGTCAACAAAATGGTTAACTCGTTATTAGCCAATAACAAATGTCTCCATGCATACAGAATATAGGAGTGAAGGGAGGGAGAGAAAGGACTTGAACCGATTCATGTGTTGTTGGCCCATGACTGAAGAGATGTTAGAGTTGAACGTGTGCTTTTTCATGCCCCTTGAATTGCACTTGACTTGTTCACTTTAGTTATTTAGTTAGCTAGTTAGTAACTTTGATAGAGGAGTTAATACTTACTTGGTTTGTGCCCCCCACACATGCATGTATGGAGTGTGCATACGTCGTGAGTTCAAATTGATGACATCAGTCAGTGTTAAACAACACAGGGCAATCAGACATGACATGGTGAATAGGGATTTAAAAGATGATGAGACTCACTCACAGCTTAGTTAGCCAGCTTGTCATTCACTATGGACCATTCTTACGTGTTTGTATGCTAGAATCTTTAAGAGTGTATGTCTACAGATTTTTTCCACTCCAGCAGCATAGGTTCTGTAATACTGTGTGCATGGAAAATTGTGTGTTGTACATACTACGTAATGTGTACCTTCGCTTTCTACATTGTATGTGTATGAGATGGGAGTTAAACTCGACGACACCTGAAGGAAGTAAATGTATGGTTAAAACAAAAACAAAAAAGCAAGGGTAGTATGCTATACTGGTAGGTTTAAGTCAGTTAGTAAGTACGTAAAGCTCTAACTTTTTAATCACTTCTCTCAATCTTGAGTCTGTCGACTATTCAGATTTATGTAATGGGCAGCACCAGACGCATAAGTGGTGCTCCTAGAATCATGAAGACTGTAGCAATTATGTGGGACATGAGGTCAATTATGAATCAATGTGGCAAGTCTTGTGTGTATAGGCTAGGAGGACTAGAAAAATGAACTTACATACAGTTATATGATGGTTTTTTGTAGCGCATGAAGCTATTTGCAGAATTTTTCTATAGCATGGATTTTTTTCTAAATCTTCGTTGACGGAACTGTAAGAATTTATTCAGAATTTTATACAGAAATATAGGTTTAAATGGCAACAACAATGCGGTAAAACCAGGGAAACTAGAGATGGCTAAAAATTGACTTATTTTTTCACTATCTATTTTCATTCTTTTCACACACGAGTTCATATATATGAAATTCCAGAAAGTACAACTATAGAGAATATTTAAAAGGAATAAACGAGACCAAGCCATTTATTGAAATTGCCTAGTATCCATGCAAATATGTCTGAACCTACGCATAAACGGGATGAAATGATATTTTTGCAAAACAATGTGATGTAATTTATTTATTCATCAAAAACGGACAGTCCCAATATGCCTAGAATTTTAACGGAATAGTCAAAATAAAATCAATAATCACTGGAGTATCTAAGTTTTAAATCATTGCATATTATGACATGCTCAAACTAACGTCCCGGTGTAACCAGTCAATATTATTGTCTACGCGTGAGAAAAACAGTCATAAATTGATAGGAAAGTTAGTGCTGCTGGATAAACTTTATACAGTACCCACCCACCACTTTGGTATTTATAAGCTGTCAACCTGTCAAATTATAGAGACAGGACAGAGATTAACATTTGTCACTAGAGTGTTATGGTAGAAAAGAGGGGCTCAGATGAAATTGAATTGGATCTATTATGTGTTGTGTTGCATTGAAGGAGACAATTTTGGCACAATGGTACTAGTTAGAAGCATATAGATGACACTCACGATAGGATCTATAATCTCATTCTTTCACTGTCTCACTTTAGCATCTATCTGCTACTGTTCATACTTTTAGGCACTTACTTACTTGCTTAAATCAATGTTAATTGAGAGCTTGTGCTTGAAAAAGTTGTCTCTTTTTTCTGTCTTTACAACTGGACAGGAAAAAGTCATAATGATGGCAGCTGAAGACTATTGTTCCAGGAAGTAGACCAATTGTTAGTTTAATCCAGATCAGCCCTCCTCAAGCCCTTGAATGTATTTAGCAAACAAAAGACTGCAAAATTGAAAGGCTCTCAAATCCTAAACTACTGCTCAAGTGTAGTCATGTGTGTGTGTCATCTATTTGGAACCACATGGCAGTAATTAGTCAACAACACTACAAACTGCTGACAAGCAATTAGTTGTGCACGTGCTCATGAACTAAATTTTTCAAGAACATTTTCCTGCAAATCGACCTTAAAGGAAGACAGCTTATGCAATATAGTCACACATTTTTTTAACTTTCTACAAAAAAAATCATTCTGAAAGCTGAGTGAGAAATTAAATCTCTAAACTTTACTCTGTACAACAAATCAATGTATTATAGGTAAACTACGAATAGCTAAATAATTGAAGACTAAAAAAAACAGACGGACACAATATTTTTATTTCCCATTGTAAATAATTCTATGGCAGATTATGTTTTGCTGGCAGTCTAAAAATGTAGCTTGTAAAAACAAAACATGGCACTAGGGGCAATACAACTGACATACTCCTTTCTCTCTGTGTAGCTCATTAAGAAAAGAACTCTCTCCTACATACTGTGGTGTGGTATTTCCTGGTGATGCCAACGGGACGGGATATCCCGAATGTCATAAGATGTAGAATTGAAAAAAAGGTTAAAAAAAAGTTGTCTCATTAAGTATAAAGGCATTTAATGCCAAAACATTAAATAAAGCATCATAGTAGGCTATTAAAATCGCTAACTATGATTATTAAATTTTTAAAGAAAAAATTAATTTAAAATTTTAGAGCAGAATTGCTTATGTTTATACGAAGAAATGTCCAGCTCTGTTTTCTTTTGGCTGCAAAATATGAAACCAATTAATCAAGTGTGCTTTATTTTATAGTTTGAATTTTGGGCAATTTCCATGTTGTTCTGATTTTAGCATACTTTTATATTTGTTTTAAGATTTTGCATACTTTTGTGTAGTTTTGGTGTTGGTTTCAATTATTTATGCTCCCGCCCTCCAAAATGTCTTGCTTGAAAAGAAAGATCAGAATGTCCCATCCCGGTGGCATCTTTAGTGGTCCCTTATCATGCTGCCAATGGTCGACGTCTGTGCATGCATTGGATCCTACGCTATCTCATGTAACTTGTAATTTTCCAGTTTGTGACAGGCCAGTCAGTCAACTCAGTGTTGAAAATCAAGCCAGCTTTTTATTTGACTCATTCAGCCATAGTGTACACACAGAAACTTGAAGCCCATTCGAGTAGTCATATAACAACAATAATAATAAGTCAACTCTGGCACTCATAAATCTTCACACAATTAGATTTGAAGATAAACTCGTTGGGATAATGTGATGTCACTTGGAGCTCATTGTCAAAATATTGACTTCTTGGGAAGTACCTTTCATGATTCTCGTTTCCCATGCATCCTACGCTGATTTAAGTGAAGTGCACCATACGCATGGGACTTTAAGGTAAAGAACAAAAACTAACTACATTAGGAAATGTCCCTTAAAACTGAGGGGCGGTATAATATTGTAACCCGTCAGTCCGTTATTACAGGAGCGTGTTGAAAAATATGAATATTGATGAACGATAACTAACACGTAATGGTACAGTTATATTTGTGAAGAATTCATTCTTGCATAATCATTCAATTAAATTCGTATACTATACTACAAATTATGAAACGGAACGAGTTGGATGGTAATCGATAAAGAACTTTATATAACAGTATCATCACAAGTTTAAATAGGAAACTAACTAAACTAACTGGTTGATAAAAGAAAGCAATTCGAATCGAAGCATTTAATTGCTAATGGTGCTGGTTAGATAAGGAACGTAATTTATTGACATTATAATTGACTTGAGCCATATACTTATGTACACATCGTGACTGCACGTACAGAATGGGGTGGAAAAGCTTCTCACGCTGTTCATGTCACTCATCATTGTCTCCTACTATAGAGCTAAAGTCAGGAAAGTCAGGATTACTATGAGCTCGCTCGTGCTTCCCCTATTATTGTACTTACTTATATTTGCTTCTATTTGCTTGTCTTCTGGATACCTGAAAAGATGGGTTATGGTGACAGTATTTATTTACCAATACCAAAATGAACATTTAGTTACTGTCTTGTTGTATATCTCTCCCTCTCTCTCTCTCTGGCTAGACTGAAAGCCTTTTTGACACTTCTTTTATGATAATGCATTTGGTTTACACTATGACTGACTGCACGTGTCGTGCTTAAGAGTTGGGGAGAAAAGGTTCATTATTATTCAAGACGACATGGATTACTGAAAAGATTCTAATCTCACAAGTGCAAACATAACAGCTGACTAAAAAGTTATGAATTTCACTTGCTCTTCCATAATTCAGGTGTTCACACTATGGGAATTCCTCTTTTTCGTTCCAACTACAACTAATGCTAATGGTGAAGGATGTGTTTTTCAGATGTGATTTGCAGAACGCTAATTCATACATCATGTTGCTTGACAACATCTTCATTTATAAATAGTTATGTCATAAGGATTGTGAGAATGATAAATACCTAAAGTCATAAATAATATGTAATCGTGTTGCATTAAATGCACTATTCAATCCGTGTAAGATATCACTTGATACAAATTATCAGTGATTCTTTCGTGTCACTGCAAATAATGATTTGGGATGTATGTGATATCAGCTGCTGTTGTAAAAACTCATATTTTAAATGCGATTTTGCTACATCAAAAAATGATTAAATGCAAAGTAAATCACTATGAAATGTATGAAGGAAAGGAAATCGATGCATTCAATAGAAAAATTGCAACTGTAGTTGTTTAGATTCAATCAATGTTTTAGAAAGTGTCATATCGCTGGAAACATGATTGGTATACATATAAGGAAGCTGAAAGATAGCACCTGGAGAGTGGATTCGAAATTGAAAACCCGATGTGAACCTCACCTTACGTTACACAAATGAGAGGCAACTTAATGTCCATTAGCATATACTAAAAGTAAGCATTGTATGGTTCTATGGATCACATATTTCAAACAATGTTTTTCAAGTTATTCTTACTTAAGCAGTCTTCACTTCCTGAAAATAATGTATGACAGGAACAGCTACTGTACTCTTCTCTGTCAGAAAATGTTTTGACAACTTGAATCAGGTAATTGGGATACAGTCTGGAGTGATTGATGAGAGCTTGAAAGAACGGTTTTGAAAAATAATACCATCTATCTAAGTTATCTAATCAGTCACTTTTTATTTTGACTTGTCTCTGATGCTCCCATCATTCCAGGGAAAAGTTATCCACTCATAAATACTGACTGAACCAACAGACCTGTCTAGGAACCAGCACAGGGCTTTGCATTGCATGAGCATTTATGTGTGCACCACATACAGCCACAGTAAGCAGGCGAAGAGACGTTTTTGAGCTACCAAGTTTTGTTTGTTTTTCTTATGTTTTTTTATCTCACAGTTTTGACATGAAGAGGGTTCATCATTTATTTTATCTGTCCATCTTTTTTTGAGACTTGACTAGGTGGGAAAACTTTAATATATGAGGGTAAAAAACCAACAATAAACTCACACCCCAGGCTGTCACTTGAAGAACAAGACCACATATTGAGAGATTGACTGCACTGCAAACTGCAACACATTTTTACTTACGCACACGGAAAGGAACTGAAAGTTGTGTATTTATTGTTCATTGTGGGTGAACTTTCCAGCATAGAAACATTAAAATTGACTTTGAAATTAAAAAATTGATGAGGGTTAGGAAGCGTGTATTAACTATGATCGATCAAGTTATACCACCCCATATATAGTGCATGCGCATAGAATATTTAGGTTGAAGTAATTCCCCCCACCCAGGATATATGTTTTTCAGTCTGAGCAACTGTAATTTTACCCTGTAGATGAATTTAAATAATTACTCTTTTTTATAAGGAGTATATATATTTATAAATGATATATATCAAATTCTATGGGAATTTTTAACAAGATCAATGCAGCAATAAAAGCTTCCTATAGTAAAAATATTTCATGTAAATACGATGAATACGGCATTTGTTGATGAGGAAAACGTGAAAATATGCCTAAATTATGTACAAATCACTAAAATGCAGAAACTGAAATGAAACGGCCCATATGCTCTGTTTTTAAAAACCAATGCAAATTAAAATGCAATTAGAAAGAATGGCAGTTTTAAGCGGACGTCTTGGTAACACTGAAAAGTGCTGTTGTATAAACGCGCCAATCATTTCAAAAACCTTGGAATTTGTTATTGTTGCAGTTCAGAAATCGGGACCACATTTTAACATACTAGTAGTTCTATTCAAAATTTGGCTTTCGGCATCTAAATTAAATATTTTAATTGTTCGTCGTATTGTTAAGAGCAACATAGTTTTTTATAATTATTAATTAATGAAAATAAGCTATTCCTCCATACTTTTGTTTATTTATGGCCAAACTTGTCATTTTTCTTGTCTTTGTTTCAAATGGGTTGTGAAAACAAGGATCCTCAAAAAAATATGTCTCTAGTGGACGAAACCTGGGAACTAATTGATCCAAACCCAGATATTTACATGTTGTTCAAACAGTTTGATAAGGAATATTTTTGGAACTCTTTGGGTTCAGTTGAGTTAAAGTGGAGTCCTCGAATGACACTTTGTGCTGGTTTATGCCGGTATAAAGGTAGGACTGGAGGATGTTCAATCCACTTGTCTAAACCACTTATGGTTTTGAGGGCACGCAAGGATCTAGTGGAAACGCTTCTGGTAATTGACTTGTTAAAAACACTGCCATCTAAATGGAATGGAATGTATACTGTATACATAACAGCCAAAACGTTTTAATTTTTTTATTTATTTTCAGCACGAAATGATTCATGCCTATTTGTTTATCACGGATCGAAATCGAGAAAGGGAGGCTCATGGTCCCAAATTTGTGTATCATATGAAAAGAATTAACAAGCTTAGTGGAGCCAACATCACAGTTAGAAAACCATATTACATGATTTTAAAATGGCAATCTTGTTTTTGGTTATCTTACTTTTACCTCGTTTAATGAAGGTATATCACACATTCCACAATGAAGTGGACTTTTATAAGACGCATTGGTGGAAATGTAATGGCCCTTGTCAGAAGCGTCATCCTTATTATGGAATTGTGAAACGTTCTATGAATAGAGCACCCGGACCATCTGACTTCTGGTATAATGACCACCAGAGGAGCTGTGGTGGAACTTTTTCGAAAATTAAGGAGCCCGAAAAGAAGGAACAACAGAAAAGAAAAGACAAAACTGTGTCCAAAGGTAAAAATACATCTGGGATAGCGTCCAAGAAAATCACTACATTCTTTCTGCCCAGCACTTCTGCGGCCTCAAAGGGTAGGTTTTTTAAAGTTTACTTACTTGAAACCAAATACTGTTACAGTGTTACAACTAAATCTGTGTAATATTATGTGTATTTGGATTTAATGTAGACTCGCATAATCCGCATCCGCCACAAAGTGCGTTCACAGGATCTGGTCAAGTTCTTGGAACTGCCAGTTCTAGCAATTCTTCAAAAAGAAAAGCGCCTGCAACAGCGGCAGGTGCTTCCAGAATAAATAATAAGGAGCACCCTTTATTTGTCTTATGGAACAAAAAACGTAAAGATTCATCCGATTCGGAAGATCTATCGCAACTATCGCGGTTTGAAAGTCAAACTGGTAGTGAAGAAGAACTAAAGATTCAAAATCGAGAAAAGCCAAATTCTACGTCTGAGGTCATCACAATTGATTCTGATGATAATTGGCTAGAACCGACATCACTTAAATCCCCAAAGACTGAGGAGGAAGAGTATTGCCCTGCGTGTGGAGCCAATTTGTATGACCTCCAGGCTACACTGATAGAGCATTTGCAAGATTGTCCAGTATTGGAAGATGATGACATGGAGTCTGATCCGAGCCCTGTGGCGTCTAATTTTCAAAGCTCAAGCCAAAATATGGGGTCGTATAATATGGGTAGTGCCAAAGATCAATACCCTAAAGTTGCTTGTCCAGTGTGTGGTAAACTTATTCCAGAACCAAGTATTAATGGACATTTAGATGATTGTTTGTCAAGAATTGAAATCAGAGAAGCAGTAAGCGAAAGTCTCACAGAAAGTGGTCTTGTTATTTAGTCTCGATCTTCATCAGTTGTCATGCTTTTAGTTACTTAAACCCTTCAATCAACCTTTATTTCCAACCATAAGTACTTTGGGTACCTGTCGTCTCAACACGACTCAAGTGTGGTAGAGTTTGTGCCTGATAATAGATATAGGATTCATTTGATTATTCAATGCCTATTGTCAATATTTATTAAAATTCCAGCTCTTTTGTGTTATATATTTATTAGTGAATTGGTGATGACCTTTTATACTAGTGTGTGTGTATATGTCCCCATTTCCTTAAATGTTTGGGGCATTGGCTTGTAATATCAGCTACATATATTTACATTAAATGGAATGAAAGCTGTGATAGTTATTAGGATGAAATAGATTAAGGTACATTCTAATCTCCTAAGACATTTTCCATACAGTTAAATTGGCTCACACTAGTTGAAGGAATAATGGAAAGAGTACAAGAAGAAGAAAGCTCACCAATATGCAACGATGTACCGCTCTGTACTCTGTAGTGTCTGTAGTGTAGTTGGTTTCAAGTGCTAAAAATCAAATGCAATTCATCTCAGGCAAACAGACTGAGTTTTTTAAAATTGTGTACATTTTTACTTTTCTGCTTTTAATATTTGATTAAATACTCATTTCTAGTACACATACAACTACATATTGTCTATTCACATACAAATAATACCTGCTAACGTGTAGTGATCGTGATAATAAATAAATTTTCCGGCAACAAGATTGGAAAAGATGCATAATATTAGTGTTGAAGCGAACTTAAGACTTGAAGGTGTACTCATTCAATTCATGAGGTAAAGTAGTTGTAAAACTGACATTACTATTACCATGATATTTTGTTTTGCACTATTCTAATTATACCAAAACTAGTTGTTGATGTCCGGCCGGCAAAACTGCCATTTAATTTGTGGTGATAGACAACAATTTATGAATACAATAATATAATCATAGTATATATTATGCATGTAAAGTAGACAGAAATCACAAACAAATATAAGGTGCAATTTTGATTTTTCACCACTGTATCCAACATTAATAATTTATATTTAATCCTTCCCTCGAAGGTGGACATGAATACAACTAGCAATGTCGATACTTAATTAGTATCCACTTTAAATAGGAAGGACAGCAGTCTCAATAAACTGACTAACGCAAGTAAAGTCAGTATGTAAACAAAAACCTAACACCAAGAACTAGTAACTCAATAAACTAAACAGCTCGGAAAATTCCTAAGTATATTATTTAACAATATAGATGGACACCAACACGAGAAATATTGTAATAGCTACAATCTAACATGCACCCTCCGTTACTTCAGTAGGATACCACAATATTATGCTTCACGATTACTCTTTTGGTTATTCGTCATACATACATGCATGTTTGAAGAACGGTTAAAAACGAGACACTGATTTGGAATTGATTGGCAGCAGGTATTTTAAAGGACATTTCTGAAAATTCAAGCTTCAGTGTACAAACGCTATAACTAATCACATTACGATGTTAATCTTAATACCAACAAAAGGTTTAATAGTTTTATATCAACGAGTGTGTATACTGCACCAACCACTAATATTTAAATACAACATGAATGAATAGCATGATGGCTTCATCGAACGTCAAAACAGTTTAGTAACGTTCAACTTCCAAGTTGCAATTCCTTGTAAAGTTCTGGTTTTGCAGACATCATCATCCGTAAATGATCTACAGTATTTTGGAAATGTTTACTAATCTGTTCACTTTCTTCGCTCCGTTCTAAACTTGGGAGTTCTTCTTTAAGCTTTTGAATTAATTGGTTCACCATTTCCACAGTAACTTTATCGTTCCCTTTTTCCAAAAAGTACACATTGTAGTTGAGAAGTTCTGTAAACAGCTGCATTTGCACCATTTGGTCCATACATTGATTAGCTATCTTAATTCCTTTCTTTAAGCAGTCCACAACTTTGTCTCCATTGTGAATCTAAACAATTACGGGAAAAATTTGCACATAATTGTACAAGAGACCAGAAAATGCAGTCATGAAATACTTACTGGTTTCCCTTCCGATGCAACGCATTTCCCTGACCAAAATAAATGTGAGCAAGTACCAACAGCGCGAGACTGGTCAGGTTTCTTTAACAATTTTGCCGCTGCTAAAGCACAATTACTTCTAATGGGCTCGTCATTTTCTTGGCCGAAGCAGCCAATGTTTTCAAACGTTCCTATTATTAGAGTAATGGCAGCCAATTGTGCTTTGCTGTCAGATATTTCGTCCTCATATAAAGAGAAAGCCTGAAAGATAGAAAATTAAATTTATAAGTAAGTCGAATTCGTATGTACTCTAATTGTACGATATGAATCCTATCCCAAGAGCCAAGACGAATATATAATAGCTTGAAGTGGATTTGGTTTAAAAGGAAGCTATATTACCTGTGATAAGAATTCGTATGCAACAGTTTCTTGATTAGCAAATGGAATTCTACTGATTGCCAACGCTCCTTGAAGAAACAGTCTAAGAGGAAGTTCAGCTAATTCAGCTTTAATTAGTGCTGTGATTGTTCCATGGCAGAATTGAAATATTTTCTGACACTTTTTCTCCCATTTTTCATCCTGTAAAAATCATCATTATATTGTTTAACATAAATTAATTTTGAACGGTTAGATATAACTTTTATATTATGTATTTCATTCGCACATCTTGTCTTAGCTCGTGATATTTCAGGGCTAACTGATACGCCGAAAATACGATAGGAGGAAGAGTGTAAGGAATTCTCCGATTTCCTCCAGCTCCCAAATGTTTTCGAGCAGTATTTAATATTATAAATTGCTCGTCAGGATCGTCCGATACAAGTAGATGTAGAAACCTACAAATATTTATTAATTCATATAGACAAGAAAAGAATAAAGAACCTTCTTTGCAATTTTATACCGTCCGAGCAAACTCTGCTCCTCTGCAAAATCCTCTGGATCGGGCAATTCAGTTGGCTGATCAGGTTGATCCTGGATAAGAGAAGACAAAAAGCCCAACATCATTTCGGCTTCTTCGTGTGTAGCGATTAGGGTTTCATTTTCTACAGCATTTTGAATGATGTAAGTAGCCATGGACTTTCTCCCTTCGTAATCCATGTAGTCTAAGAGATTTCCATAATGCTGGAGCTTCAGAAGCGTCAAAATATTATCATAGTTGTCAACCGGGATTTTCAGTAATTTGATCAATTCTTTTCCAACAGAGGTCCCTTGTGTAATTTTTTCCAAGTTGATTTGAGAAAATATTTCTCCGGTTTTTCCAAGAACTTTATCTACATAGTCAACCCTGTCTGGGTAGCATTTATGTGCCAGATTGATGAGAGAAACTTGAAGGGCGACAATATCTTCTGGTGGCATCTTTGGTTTAGCCTACAATGAGAACAAAATGTTAATACATTCTACGTAATTGATTAAAATTGAATATGAAATATTTTGTTGGTTTCATACCAGAATAATTGTAGCAACTTTGTCTGAGAAAATGTCAAAAAGCTGAAGATCTGTTGAAATGGTTCCACCTTCATCTTTCGTTCGCTGAGTGTATGCAGCCAGTCTGTCAATGAGGGCAATGACAATGTTCTTTATATTGACTCCAGGCTGAAGCTCAGCACAGGCTCTGAGAAATGAATGTAGTGTTGAAAGATGAAAGTCATCAGGAAAAACTTGTATGATGCATTCCATCAAGTATTCCTGAGCGATTGCATCACGACAGCTTACAACTTGTTCTAAAATACTTGGTAGAACCACCTACAACAAAATGGGAAACAACGTTTTAATGTAGACTCATAATAAACACAAATTAATTTTCATGTATTCGTAAAATAGGCAAACTTTTTACCTTAATATACTTTTCTAAGTCAATACACTCTAACTGAGACAACCGCACTAAATTTGTCCCCACAAGTATTCTCAAATCCTGTCTTTCCTTCTCCCGGCGCTCCCGATCTCTTGAATGTCCCTGGTGTTGCATTCTTACCCACAATTTGTTCATTTCAGCAAAATTCATTAATACGAAATCAATTGAATCTTGAACCTACAACAATTGTTGCAATAAAAAACATTACTGACTGACTAGCTACCGGCGAAATTTGAACCCACAAAAATCCCTATGAATGAATACCGTTCCACCAGCGGCATTTTCTTCGGACTCTAAACTGTTTTCCGAATCAGGCACATCAGGTAACACATTTCTAGTGCACTGGAGTAAGTAGTTTCGAAGGAAAAGGCCTCTCAACGGATGCTGCACACCTCTGCACATCTCAACCATATCTTTCAAAACATCACGTGACAGGATAGGTTTAGTTTTGATGTAAACCAACCCAACAGTAATCAATAAATACCTAAAATACGAAAAAATTATTATAGAAATACGACAATCCCTTTCAACTTTTATCCATCTTGACACGTTCACTTTACTTACAGTCTTGGTACAATATTTCCGGCATACTGAACTAGTTCATACAAATCTGAAACTTGTCTTCCTTTCTGAAATTCGTCAACTAGGTATATTTCCAAATGTCGAAGCTCGTCCGTAACAGCCATATCTTTAGGTTGAAATAGTGATAATTATTAGAGTAGGTAATCTTCCGGACTCAGTCAGCATTTCATACACCGCACGAGTACAATTATCATATTATACAGTATGAAATGAAATACTCTTACAAAGTTTGTAATAACTCTTTGGCGACAACATAGAAGTCCGTAACTCTCCAAGCATAGCAGATGCATGTTTTAACCCATCCATAAGTCTCCCCTTGTCCAAACACCGCTTCATTTGGAATGCTTGCATTTTAACAGAACCAAGGGCTTCGTCTAGAAGTTTTTCTTGCTCCTCCTGAGGAGACGCTAATATCGGCGGCGGCTAAAGTGATCAAACAAAATAAATGTCTGAGGATTTCACCATCTCGTACTCATTACTACAATTCAAAACTTTTAAGTTATCGTATCTAAATCGCCCAACAACATACCATATTTGTTTTTTCAAAACTTTAATGTGTCATACACAATTTACAACGAAGCTAACTTCCGGCGCAACTATATACAGCTATAACTGACAGCAGCCCAACCTGTATTTAAACCACTATTAGCTATTGAATTACAATTCTAATAGGACTGTGTCGAAAACGATGTCGACTAAAAATGATTTCCACTTTTAACTCTGAATACATTCGTCGTCAATCGGTCCTTCGATAATATAAATAATCACGTTCGGAGAATCTAATCGACCAGTCAATCTGACAGGATGCGTCAGTTACTCGACTAACAAACCAATGCTGGACCTGGAAACCTTCGTTCGTCTTGAACGTAAAGAAAAAGTCGAAGACCTCCCTCTTGTCCAAAGAAATGACTTTGATTACTTTCATATGATGTTTCCATATATTCATAAGGCAGCGCTGTTAGGCTTACATATGGATTTTACTGACTGCCACGGCCTCGCCTACCTGATGCGTGCTTGCTTTACATTGTATGCTCCTTTTACATACATGTATCTATTAATCCACCCATTCCCGCATCAGTTGATAATTTTGCTGGACAGAACTCATTGCATCTGATAGACTGATTTGTCCTCCTTTATATACATATACATGCTGGGAATTCAAGCATATATGTCAGTAGTTGACTGGATTATGATGCCAATAGATTTTTTAACTAAATGGCTGCCTTTTATGTTTCTTTTAGACGAATAGAACCGCTTACAGGAATAAAGCGAGTCACCAAATAAATGCTACTTGGATCTATGTATAATATAATATTCCTTTATATCTGTCATGATTCTTTAATCTGGTTTTACCTTTTTTCTGTTGTTTCATATGTGTCTATGTGGCAGTAGTTTATTTGATGCACGTATGTTTATAAATTGCTAAATATTGATGGTGATCCCCTTCGATTTGTACACAAACAGCATTAGAAACAGATTCAGCATTAATATGTTTTAAGAAATAGTTAACAGCAGCCGTAACTGGTTAACTCGATATTAATCCCGTCTGAATTGGCCTGCGTGTAAAATTGTTTTGAATTGTTGAATCATATGCAGGAATGTTAAAAAGGAATACATAGTGACAGAGAGCTGAACAGATAAATTGCATGCGATTTGTTGATGTTGCGTTTACATTGGTGTACATTTGTAATGTTCCATGGCTCATGCATCAATAGAAGGGTTACAAATGGAATCTAATCTATACTATATGGTAAAGCAGTACAGTAGCAAGCAAAGTGTCATAACTTTTGTGAATTCCTGCTCCTGGAGCCAGATAGGAACGTTTTAATGAGCCAATTAAGGATAATACATTATGCATATGTTTTGCAAGCTGTGTGATATGGACTATTACTATTTCTACTCCTACGCATCTGTGCAGATTTGAAAAAGGATGTCTGTTCTCGTTCTGCTCTGTATTAGTCAAATGAAGCAGAATATTAGTTTACTATCAGTATGCTCATTAAAAATATTTTCAGAGAAATCCATCAAATCTCTGATGTGATTAAATTGAATTTATTCAGTATAATTCAGAAAATCGAGCTTGTCGATAGAGCAAATTCAATTACAGGAACCCACGAGTATGTTTTATTTTTTTGGTAAGTATTTCTTTTCAGCTTCCACAAGCTCTTTATCTCCTTGTAATCGAAAAATTTCTTTCACGGTAGCAACCTACATACAAACAAAGTATACTCTATTTCAGCCTTCACTTTTCTCTGGCAAGTATTATTTTTCTTATGCTAAAAATTATGAATTGACAGCATCAAAGTCTTACTTGAGGCTCCACCTGGACCAAAGATTTAGAGAGGTAGATCATTTTGCATGTTTCTTGCATAGCATTGACAGATGAACGTAAATTATGATTTGCCCAGATGATCATAGATACTCCAAGCTGAGATAAGTATTCAGTTGATGTTTCATAATATTTAGTTGGCACTACTATTACTGGTCCCTACAAAGCCAAGTGTCAGACATGTTTATTTTATCATGCAAATTTTATTGTATACTAGTATTTATTTCACATTCGAAATCTCTGACCTGGTTATTCCAAGCTTTCATAAATGCTTCAATTTCAGATGGATCCGACTTCTTACTATGCATCAATATGGCATCAGCTCCAGCATTTCTGTATGCTTCTGCTCGCCTAAGTGCTTCGTCCAAACCCCAACCAGCTATGAAAGCTTCCACACGGGCCACTACTACAAAGTCAGGGTTAGTTTGATGATCTTTACAGGCCTGCAAAAAGTTTGTAATTATTGCGCATCAGTATGCATGCAATATGTATTATACTTGATAGCTAAAGAAATCATCGTAAAAATTTAAAACGAAGAAATAAAGAGAACAAAAAGGTCACACCTTACCTTTATTTTTAAAGAAAACTCTTCAACGTCCGCTAATGGCTGCTGCCTTCCGTCCAAAAGTGAATTCGTCTTGGGAAACAACTTATCTTCCATACAACATCCTACGAAGGTTTATGCCATAAAAGTATATATTAATTCGTTACTATTAAAACACATGATTATAATTTAATGTCTGAGGATTTCTAAACAGGTGACAAGTTAGTTGCAGTCTTCTATCAGCCTTTATAAAGCACAAACCTGCCACCCCAATTTTTTCTAATTTACGGACCAGTCGTCTAGCATTGTTAAAGTTTCCATATCCCGTATCAGCATCCAAAAGAATTGGAGTTTTGGGTGCTGCGTCCGCCATGAATTCTAATACATCAGTGACTTGCGTCCACGAGGCTTCGTTGCTGTCCCTCACTCCAAGTTGTGCTGAAATGGAGAGACCGCTTCCCCAAATGCCTTGAAACCCTACAAAAATTATGTAAAATTGTGTAAAACATATTTAAAATTAATATTACTACCATACCACAACCATCCCATAGGGTAAGTTATTCACCAGTTTCTTCAGCAATTTTTGCAGAGATGCCAGAATGAGCTTCCATAAGAAATTCTAACTTTGGAGAATTGAGCATCCCTTTGAGCTGAGTGCTTACATTTGTTTTTACAGCATCGTGCAATGGCTGAGAAGATGACAGATTTCGAAATAACGTGAATGTAGAACATCCTTTTCTAAGTAAATTATTCATTTTTACCAACTTTGGAAAAAACGGAGATAGAAAAGTTATTGGAAGTAACTCATGCAACAACGATAAGCACTCTTTGATGAGAAATCGTGGAGCTCTTTGATGTGGAGTAGTATTTAACGAGTCTCTAGTTTTTGTTTAGCAGTTGCAACCACTATTATTGAATTGCAATAAATGTTTATCACTTTAAACAAATAAAAACAAGCATTGTGGGTTGACATCAGTTGTGCACTTACAACTGCTTGCATTATAGAAAGTTATATAAATGAATTGTAACATGTATTCGTTTGTGGGAGCTTCTTTTCTTTAGTCTATATGACTACAGTGTAGTAAAATATTATCTGCTTTTTTAATGTACACTAATCAATAGCTACATGTCATTAAATTTATGTTGCTTCCTTATTACAATTCTTGCTGCAATGTATTGTTATAAACCGTACTCATGCTGGTTCTTATTTGATGCACGTGTACGAGTAATAATCCACATGCATAATTTCTTTTCTAACTATAATTCTCCTAGTCTTAAAATACTCTTGCGTTCAATTTTACAGAGGACGTATGCCATATTCCGGAAATGGGGATGTGAGATAGCAGAATTACTTGTGCTGGTAAAAACTACAGATTAAGAGGGTCCATAATAAATTGCGTTGAGGACCTAATTTGTGTTTCCAGATTATCTTACTGCGTTCATTCATCAAACCCTGTGGTTTCATTTAATTCTAAGAAACCATTCTTCAAAATACTTAATATTTTCACTTTATTCATACAGTTAACTCGATCAGCATCATAGTACAGACTTTAAGGGTACAGAGTTTTAAACTAGTTGTAGTTAGTCGTGCAGGTAGAATCTGTACATATTGGGGAGACTCTAGAATGTAAGAGAGTAAGTTACGCCAAGTGAAAGCTAGGACCATGTCCAGTAGTTGGCGCAGTTGCAACCTCATTATACCGGATATTCTCAGTCTTCGGTGGCCGGTAATTAGGATTCACGAGAACTCTATGCCCAAGCAAAAGTCGTGTCCAAGGATTCGAACTCCCCACGGGCAGTTGATCAGATTTATTCTTTCCAAACATGTTGCTACTGCCACACTTACTGTCCGGCGTCGGTTTCGGAGTATGCAATTGACCAGCTATGGAAAATGGAGTGGAGCTTACTTCACTAATTGGAAAACCCAAGTTCATGTGACGACTGCCTGGTAATGGCCATGGGTTGGTGAATCTATTTACAATGCAATGGTATTTACTTTTTTTAGCATTCTTTTATTTTGCTACCAAATACGTTTGATTAAAATGATAGTTATAGTTTGTAGCATGGGGAAGTCGTCCTACCTTTGTTTTGTTTCTGTTATTCCATCAAGCGGTGAGTTATCGAACAAGTTCAAATCCCGACCAATTGGAGTTCCCGAAAATCCTTTCCCTGTAATTTGCTTCCCTTCTATATTGCATCTTGCAGACTTCCATGGATAATCATAAGCGTATGAACTGGAGCAAAAACAGTGTATTAAAATTATCAGTTGCAATACCATACAAAAAAGATCAAACTTATCCCACAATATAAGATTGTTACCTTATTTTTTCCTTGTCATAGCACAAATCCACTTTCCCATATTCGAACTTAGGAGGAAGAAAGCAAAACTCCAATTCCTTTGTGGTTCGAAATCCGGTACCATTTTTGCTTGCTTGTGGATTTATTACTTTTCCAATCTCTCCTCCTCTGGCAAGCTATCATTCATCGTCATAAAACAGATCTTTACAATAAGTTTGAATCAAATGCACAATAGACAGCATTTGATTTTGCCATTACCTGGGGCGCCTGAAAATCGGTTTGATTCGTTGTAAATGCAACAGAGGCAAACCTCTTGGGATAATTGTAAGTAGGATCTAACGTTGATACCACTACTGGATTCCAAGGGCTCAACTCATGAGTGTATCCTGTAGATTTTGATCCAACCAATGGCTCCCCCAACGTACTTATATTCAAGCCTGCAACCAATAATTGGTAATATTTGGTTTGGGTTGACTGGTATGATGAATTCCATGGATCGTCACCACCATAACTTATTAATTAGTTTCAAAAATGCTTGATGCCTCATAAAAGAGTGTCAAATCGAAAATTCTTATTAATTTATACTACAAGGATGGGTAGCTAGCTAATGTTTCCAACGATAAGTATGTTTTCATGACTAACACTCGGGAGGCGGACGATGAGAAAACCGCTCAAAAGTTTCCGTTGTCATTGTCTCCGGGATGGTACATTTACTGGTGGTTCTTGTTTTCGAATTGAAGGAAGTGCCATACTTGATATTTTCCATGTTAGTTTTTCTCACCACTGATTCTGGTTGGATTCCTAAAACTTTGCCGGACCGGTTGAATCCCGACAGCTGCACATAATTCGGTCCCATGTAAGATTCTAGCCCCGTCCATAGTGGCCTGGTATAAGAAAACAAATTTGAAAGTCGAAAGATTTTACTGAACATGAGATGCAATAAGGAAATAAGTTTAAATGCACTAAAGTCACACTTATGGGTCTTAAATGAGTCTGCTGATGTAGTTTTCATATAGTTGGTTGCCAGTTCGGGGAGAAAAAGAGGATTGTCTAGTTTGTCCATTGATGGGGAGTAAAATAGAGCCCCACGCTCGTTACTGGTGTAACCACCGGATTTATTAACTGTAATGCAAAATATTTTTAATAACAAAAATAGAGAATTATGATGATTGAAATATTTAAAACATTAAAAAACTAAAACATTACGTCGCTGATATGACATCTTTGTTGTAAAAGCTTCCCAGCAGTTAGATATTTTTTACAAAATGGCCGAAAATCAACTGACTCCGTATACTTGAGAAAGTATTCTTTAATTGTATTAAGTTGATAATAGAGAATTCGATTGTACGATGCAGGATGTGTATGGTGCGACTGAAATAATGTTGTGACAGAATGGAAATGCAATGTGGTGTAGTCATGTTGTTTATTCATCACCAGATTTTTGTTACCAGGACAACTTTACTTGAACACTCGTAAAAGTCAAGTTACCAAATTTTCCTATTAACGTATTCATTCATTCATTCATTTCTTTATTCGAGTGTCAAACCAAATCAGCAAATACATTACTGGTCTCCCTAACGTATAAAACATCATGCGAATAAATGCAGAATGAGTGCATCCATAGTCCATGCCTCAATAATAAATCCTAATGTATAACAGTTACTTCTGTTAAATTAAAATAAAATATTTTTCAAGTAAACATTCTATAATATTTTAATGCCGAAATCGATGGATAAATGAATGCGAATGATATAAATCTTTCGGCAATGAGCAAGAAGGTTCTTCTTGTTGAGCCAATGTCCAATATCTAGATCTTACAACATGAGCAGCCTGTTTAGGTTGTCTTTCCCGTGTGAAAATCCCTTTCATACATCCCCATGGGCGGAACGTTTCTACAAAATGTAAATTAAATTAAAATTACAATGTACCCATGAATAAAAGTTAAGACAGATTGCATGCTAACCTTCCGGTGTAGCAAAATCAGCAAAATTCCAAATCATTTCGCCAATAAAGTACGAATAAGCTTTAGACCCTCTCATGAAATCGAATGCTTTAAAGTGCTCTTTCAAGTACTCCACTTGGTAGTCCTCAGTCCATACAAAGCCTGGACTCTACAACATGCATGATAAATGAAAACAAATAGACTTAAAGATAAACTCACTGATGATCATTATGATCATAACAATACATATTTGCATACACATACATTTCGATCATGCCAACTACTGACTATAACTTGTAAGTATAAAATACACATACCTGATGCATTCCTGCCACAGCTCCAGCACCATACTCTGTCACTAGAATAGGTTTCCCATATTTAAGATGCCAGGCTTGAACTTCGCTCGGCATTTGTAAATGGATCACCTCCGTTCTGCCTGTATTGCTGTACCATGCAAAGTATCGGTTGATCCCAATAACATCCAAGTTTGGAGCCTACAGACACACACATCTATTACTAATCCCTACCACACCCGTAGACAAAGCACTCAAGCTCCACTCCCATTAAAAAACATATAAAACACTAGGGAACGTTATAGAGACTTTGCCAGAAGAGAATCCTTGGTTCACAACAATCGTAATTGGTCGACCTCCAATATCAGCAGCTCTGGTTACATCGATCACTTTGCTATTTAAAAAAATGAGACATGCAATTTATTTTGTAACCAACTCTCAGAACACTCATGCCGTGTCTCATACATCCTTTCCTAATGCAAACAAATGACACATGCAAGTAAGAGTTGGCGTGTTCTACATGTGATGGGCGCATGACTGGAGTGAAAAAAATGTGTATATAACCGGCGGACTGGCTGAGAGTAGAGTTTTATTATGAACTCACTTGAAATAATTGGTTGCGGTCGTTTCTAAAGACTTGGGCTCATTCCCTATGGACCACATGACAACACTGGGACGATTCTTATCCCGCTGAACCAGCTCTTTCATCACTTGAGAATGCTGTTCCATCAGCCTGGCTCCGAAGCCCCTATACAGACGCAAAATCGATTGTTTGTCATCCATACGCAGGGAATCGAGTTATGTAAGCAGACGACCACCGTCTGTTTCAAAATAATGGGATTGGGCTCACGATAGTCCAATGGCAGGTGATTCGTCAATGATAACAATGCCCAGCTCGTCTGTGAGATCCAATATCTCCTCTGCATATGGGTAATGAGACGTTCTGTATGAATTGGCTCCGGTCCATTTGATGAGATTGTGATCCTTTACCAGCATAGCCAAATCTACGCCTCGACCTCGGATCTACATACATATGATTATTATTGAATCAGGAACGTCAGATACTGCAGACAGCATTCTGCATTTTTTGAAGGAAATTAGAAACTACTGCATAAGACAAGAAAGTGAGTGATTGATTACATTGTAATCTTCATGTCTTCCGAATCCGCGAAAGTAAAATGGCTTCTCATTGACACTGAAGCTTGTGTTTGTCCATTGAATTGTGCGGACCCCGAACTTTTGCCTATATATGTCTTCTTTACCGGGAAAGGTGGATGAAAAAAGATGAACTTCTAAAGTGTACAAATATCCTGCCTGCTCCCCCTTCGGTTCAGATAAATGCGGCCACCAGAGTTTTACAGCGGGGATATCCATAACTCCACTACATTCCCGGTTTAGGGCTATTTTGTGATTTTTCTGATCCCTTATTACCACTAAACACTCCCATTCGGGCTCTTCTTCCAAATTTGAGATCATATTGTCTTCATCCCATTTATACTTGACGGAGTAGTCAACTATTCCTACTTCAATTGGGGAAAATATGTTTTTTATAGAATTTGAAAAAAAAATAAAACTTAAGTTAAAGCATTAGTATTTATTAGAGCTCAAATATTTTTTTTATTCTAGATTTTTCTATTAATTTACTATATATCAATTGCAGACACTTTGCATTTGCGGGTTGAAAACCATGGAACAATGGTGGATTTGTGTTTACTACATTACACAACGCTAAGTTATCAGTAAAAGAGTTCTGAAAATGGACGATAAACTAATGATATAAATACGGATCATGCATTAAATCTGTAAAAGGGAAGGGACCGAAGCAAGCAGAAGAGAAAAGGAACTTTTTTATTGCATACCAAGGAGTTGATTTGCCTTCTGGAACGTGGTGTGTATGTTAATGTCATCAATGCGAAATGGTGGTGTCGTGTGCAGATAAACCGGTCGATGAATGCCAGCGAAATTGAAATAATCAAAGTTGTAACTTTGTTCCATATAGTTTTTGGGGTACCTAAAATAAATAATATTTGCTTAGTTAGTTACTTATAGTTTTGTTATGTACACACACAACTAATCTAACTAACAAAAACTACTATTCCCTAGCCAGTTTTCAACTCTCCGGCTTGGAATGCATTTTTCCAGTTGGTAAAACATGGCCAGGATTACATGAATAATAAACGTAAATATGGGATCTTTAAAAGCGAATGCATAACTAACTAGCTAACCTTTCAGGATCATTAGGATAATGAAGAGTTCCCTGAGGGATTGTTTCGAATGTAAGAGTATTGTTGATGGCAACTACTAGTAAATTCTCCAAGAGAGGTTTAACTAGATTTGAAACATCTGCTTGAAATGGAAGATATCCTCCCGTGTGATTTACAGCCTGCTCTCCGTTCACCCACTGGAATAACAAATCCATGGCAGAAAAAACAAAAGCAAGGAAAAAAATAAGCTTCGGAAGGATTCATTACCCATGAGTAGGTAAATAGTTATAAAGAGGTGAGACACAGAATACAAATGAATACTCTATAATTACCACAACTGCAAAACGATTGGCATTGCCGAAACGCAAAAATATTTTCCTTTTGTCTTCGAACCATCTTGAAGGTACTCGGAACGTGGTCTGGTACCAGACCCAGCCAACATGGTTTCTCACTTCCTTGCTTTGTGTGATATCATTGAAGCTGCTGGGAACAGGCATGAGCTCAATGTCTCCAGTCTACAACAACAAGTTTGGTAGTTTGTTGCAGATCAAGTAAATACATTTATGTTTAGGACTAAATTATAGTGCACACAATTTCAAAGCAATACAAATATCACCAAATATTTTATGGTCATAATTTTTACTATAATAAATCCAGTGGATGAATGCCAGATCACATGCACACACAGTTCAAAGCGCTGAATTGCAAACAAATGGAAGCAGAATGGAGCAGATCATGATTATTGCCGCTATACTCACATGTTGAAGTGGATGTTGGAACCATTTTCGCTTAAAGCCCAACTCTTGATCCTCAATATCAGCAGTTCTAAAGTGCCAAATACCGTCCAAACTCTTAACTTCTCGACTTTCCGATTCTCTCGGATACAAAATCCCATCCCCAAAAACGAGGGTACACACAATTAGTATAAAAGTCACTGTGAACAATGCCCGTTTCAGAGCAAACATGTTGAGTACGTGTTGAAGAGAGTATTTTCGAAATCTCTTTTATGCATCTACACATGAACTGATTGTGTGTACATTCAGAGTTACAATCCAATTAATTATAGGCTGCACTGACTGACTCAATTTTGTTGATGGTCAACTAGATCTAACAGAATTTAAAGATACTATCAAACTTTTAGCAGATATTTTGCATGGCGTTGCATGCCAATTTGTTTTTTTAGCTTGTGCACTGCCTCATGCACAGACTGACACCATAAGGAATATATCTTATTTCACAGGGTGTGCTATAGGCTAATTTTAATACACTGAGAAGTAGTGGAATGGTCTGCAGCTAATAGGCTTCTCCATTTCACTTTACATTAGCATCCTTTATTAGTTCACTTTGGTTTGTCATTTGTTGACGCACGTGAACACATACAAATATTTTTCTGTCTGTGGATATCACCAGTTTTAGGTTGACTGCATATAGCAGCAGCAGCGTAGCATGATATGTTCTTTTCCAGCCGTCTCTCACTCACTCCAGCAAACATTGGCATTAAATAAATAATTAGCTTGCCCATTAATTTAAAATGCGAATGGCCAATTAGGGCAGTTGTAAACAGTCCGCGAATACGAGCTATATTTTCCGGTTTTTTTTATGAATAATTGTAACTTAATAAGTAGGAACACAAAAGTAGAAACCTATTCAGTTTAGTTGTTAGTTAGCTAAGTTCTTTTGGCTGCATAAATTATATCAATAACTAGATGATACCTTGTACATACATGAAGTGTTAAACTAATGTAAACAAAATGATATCGTTTAATAAATAGTTCCATGCTTGTATTAAACATGCAATGCACGTGAATGGGGTGATTTCGTTACTAAAATAAGGAAAATGGATGCAGGAGTGTAGGACTGAGGTTTTGATGCGCTGCTCAAAAGTTCGTGAACTCAGTCAGTTAGCTAGCGTTAGCAAAAAACAAAGATATTTATGACACAATTCATAAATTTTGTTACATTTGTTCCATCAGCTCAGTAGTCAACCATATAATGAACCAATGTTTTATGCACAGCATTAAAATAAACTAAGAGTATAACCTGCACATAGATTGAATTGAACGTTACATTCAAAGTTTAATGTTCAGGACGTTTTGTTTTTGTAAAACAAAAGTGTAAGAATTTTAGATTGTATTTTATGATAAACTCCTGCTAAAATATTTATGTGCAAAGAACAGTAAGTTTAGCAATCTTAGAAAATGGTAATGTGTAAAAAATATACAATGCAAAATCATTATAACATAGCTCTATACACAAAAAATATTGAAAATGCAATCATTAGATACACGTACAGTGAAAACAGTGTTTAAAATTCCCCGAGTTTTTAGTTGAACTGAAATTCTAAATGTCAACTTTGAAACATCGATTTTTTAACTTTTTTTTTGCCCTACGCCTACATGTGTAGGGTAAGGCAAAACAGGTTGACGCTATCAAACCAATTACGTTAGTCAAATCAAGTAAAAAAATAAATTAATTTCAAACCACTGAACCATATGGCTGGAAAATTCTCCATAAGGGGGAATTGTAATTTCTGTTCAAATCGCATTTGACCAAGAAACCGGAAAAGTTTACCAATTTCTTATAACTACAGTTCCACTCAGTCGGTCCATGTGGGTTAAATATTTATACACAGAGAAAGGAACTACCAACTGCTCGTGTAAATTGTTTGAAATGAAAGTTTTGTCTCAATGGGGACAGCCGTTAGGAAGGAAAATGTTTGCACTTTATTTGCTCAACTCCTTTGTTGATCAGTTTACGCAGGCAGGTGAAGGCAAAATTATAGCCTGTAGTTTTTTTCCCAAGAGTAAGTGAGTGGTTGGTATGTTTAATTTTTCCGTTTTTACTTTTCGTGTCGGCGTGAAATTAATGTTTTCCTCTAAATCAATAAACTGCTAGTATAGCGTGTTGGCTGTACCACTACGTTATACATAAATAGTACATTGGCATTCACTTCTTTCCAAGTGGTTCCTTATTTCTCACTGGCTTGTAAACAAGCAAAACTTTTTCTCGTAGTCTGTGTTGTATAAGGTTTTGATTTCAAGTATTAGTTTTTTGCTTGAGCATCTTTGCCTTGCTAATGTATACAACGAGAACTACCTAACTAACTAAGGTTTAAAATTTGTATGGTGAGGGTTTAAAAATTAAAACGCGGGACAAAGGAGGGACATGGTAGAAAAAATTGTGCTTTTAGAATATACTGGCTCATATTCACAATCTATTTAAGCCCAAGCTATACTTAACTTTGGTTCCCTTTCAAAGCATAAAATTTTGGATGGTTAATTAAATAGCAGCTCATGAGTTACTAACTATATCATAAATAAGTTCTAAAGCATTTATGCCCATTGAAAACTCCAACATTGCCAAATGACTCCAAGCAAGGGTCTAGGATAAATACGAGTCCTTTTTATTAGTAATAATGATTGTACATTAGAATTAGGTTCACCATAACTTAATTCCTTTACACCATCTACAATGCGCGTTTGCGGATAGAAATGGATAAAGGGAAAATGTGCATAGATCTACTATTGCAATCAGTAGCCGGAATTTCTCACTAATAAGAGCAGAGCAAAATCAGGCTTCAATTTTTTTGTATTTGAATTCATTGGGTGCAAGCAGAATTCCCCTGTTTATGAAGGCAGGTGATTTCTTAGTAAATCCAAAATGGGAGGAAAAAACTGTCTACAAAACTTTTTGCATTATATTCATGCATCTACATATGATCCTGGACACAGCTACTTATTATTCAATATCCTGATGACTAGGAGAAAAAATGTGACAAGGTAAATTCATTATATTGCAACATTGAAAAATTATCCCACATAATTTGTGAAAGTATAAGAAAGCAGTATTGAGCATCAAATAATGATGCAAATTCATAAAATTGATCAAGTTAAGTTTTAACGCAATCTTGAGTACGGTGAGACAGGACCATCGCTCAAAAACAATCGTCCAACGGAATAAAATTGAAGCTTTCACACATGACTATAGTTAATAATGAAGCATTCGAGAAATTTAGTTTGAGTCAATATCAATTCTTTCAATGTAATTTCCATTCCCTTAGTATTATTTATTCGTGAATGACCCATTTTTACCAAATCTATTTGCTGCATGTTCATGAATCCATATACTTCTATGTAAATGCAAACGAAAAAAAATAAAGACGTCAAGACGGCGTCAAGACAGAGTACAGCACAAAAATCATATTGTAGTACGTTACTTGCATTAAAATTCCCGTTATTGTGCACAAACCTTCATAAACCCATACAAGTCTTTCAATTCATAGAAATCAACACAAAATTTGCAAAGGATGATTTATGGCACATAACAATTGCATACATTTTATAGTGAGAATAAGAAGCTTGTTCAGTAACTATAGCATTTGCACACAACTACACTCTAGATAGATCCTACTACGTGGTCTCCATTTGCACGTGAAATATTGAAAAGTCAGTCGCGTTTTTCCAATAATGAACTTAGCCTGAACGTTTCCTCCGACAGGGTACTGATACAATGCATAGCCAAATAAGATTCTGCAATTTTAATGAGGCATATTCTTTAGCTCTCTGTATAGTCAGTCACAGCCAGCAATGCCCATAGTTAAACATGGGAGTAACAAAGGAATACAACACATGGCATGTCTCAAGTCTCACGCCAACTCTACATTACATAAGGAACAGTATAGCTCAAATTGAGTAGCGGCTAGCTAAAGCATGGGTGATGAAAGTACTCAAACTAAATTATACAGCATGCAAATGAAAATTAAAATCCACTCGTAAGGAATTCTTGTGTGTTAGGTATGGGAAAGGAACGGAATTCCAAAAATCAATTTTTTGTGGCTAAATCAACACTTAATACTCTTCTTGTCTATTCTGTATATCTACTTTCCATGTGGCTCACAGTGTAAGATAAATAATCCTTCATAACATTTACCTTCTTTTCCCATAAAAAAATGTTGAAAGAAATACCCGCACACCAAAAAGTTGGAAAAGTATCCCATTGATGTGTACATTGTGTGTGCACTAACCAGAAAAATTATAATGAATTGAGATAGCACATGAATTCATAATGCACCGAAAACGCTTATACATTGCTCTCGAAATTAGAGGCACAAGTGCTTGTCACAGTTTCGGCTATTACGTATTGTTCTCATCAATGCCACCTATTTTTGTAATATTTGCAATTTGTCTTTTTATTTTCTACGAGTTTGACTGGACGATTTGTATTCATGTAAAAAAGTTGTCGATAATAATTGAGAAATATTGTCACACGGGTCGGAATACAGCCAGGTCGCAATGCAATCTATGCAATTAGAGTTCAAACTCTACTCATTCCTTTGGCTAATTCAGTTGTCATTGTTCTCGTTTTATGCGAGATTGCTTGTAAATTGTCTACTCAACAACCGCAATGCTTTATGGAGCAAACTAAGCTTGCTAGTGACATAATTAAAATGCAATACTTGAGGCTTTATTAATTGAAGTCTACGATCCCAATAATCATAGAATGACAAAAATAATAATTGATGAGTTTAGCTGATTCCTGACTAAGAGCCGAACAAGGAGTTACACTGCCTAGTGAGTCTAGTCACATTCGTAGATGTAGCATGCATTGCATTATTCGGAATCTGTATGTCATCAAAGTCATAAGAAGTCATAGGTGTTGATTCGTCGAGTACTATTCTCGTAGGCACAAAAAGTTTAAACATACTACAAAAAAATAAGGGGTACACCCGAAGCGATGTAAAGTCGTACATTTCTACGTGCGTAAATCTCCCATCCAATCAGATCAGTAAGTAGAAGTTGGAAGTCTGCTCTGATTGGCTGGGAGATTTACGCGAGTAGAAAATGTACGACATTGCATGGCATCGAGTGTACCCCTATAATGTGCGTGATATTACACGGCTCAATATTAGTTGCTAAAAACTTGAGTTCCGTAAAATAGACAACAGACAAAATGTGCATTAAGTGCTCTATATAAAATGCAATGATTCTATTATGTATTCAGGTTTGTTTTACATTTCCCGGAAAAGAATACACTTAGGATCCTTAATGATGATCAGTAGGTTTTACAACAGGCAGTAAACGTTTATTGCCAATATCATGCATACAGCACACCTGTAAAAAAGACAAGTTGTTCTGTGAGAAAGGAAAACTCAATTTCTCGCTTACGAGAAAACGAAGTTCCGGCTGAATGGATTCTCATCGAAATAATCGTTCTCCGAATAGGTAGGTAAGCAGTTCTAGTTGTTCACCTTCATTGCCGTTATAACTGTGTACACTTACTAGGGTTCGCTTTGTAATTCACTATAAAATTCCCCGGAGTCGATAGATTGGAAACATTTTTTTTTGTATTTGGCTACTATTGAAATCATTAGACAACATCACAAACGTCACATGCACGGGGATGTCAGCTTCTAACTACCTACCTTACTGTCCATTTCAGAATAAAGGGCAGTTGCCCTGTGTTATTTGGCGACCCAGATTAAATGGCCAAATACTGGAAATCAAACTGTAGATTTCATAAGCGCTATGCCAACAAAATTCATTTTCCTAGTTTTCAGTTCTTGTTTTTTTATCAATTACAACTTGACTTTTTGTTTGCACCAGCCATGTAACCTAACGAGCAAAACTACTGCCTTTTATTTTGAAATGGACAGTAGTATCTGTAAAATGAGGAATTATCAATGGCACTACTTTAACTTTCACTCAAAAGTTAGAATATAATACGTGCCTTTTGAAATTTAGTTTTGACGGGTAGCGCCGATAGCGGCATTCGGTAACTTTTTAGCCCATGGTGAGAATCATAACTATCTGTATATGATGATACAGGAATCCTAAACAGACATCGTTATGGAATAATGATTGGATGATAAACTTTGTGCGATGATCTTCCTGTTAAATTTTTAACAGGATTGGAAATATCATCACTACAACTTTCACATTTGGAAAGTTTATACACAAAAGGAGTGAAAGGAATAGCACCACGATTTCCCGATTTTTCTTTCCTCACGATGCAAACAAAATACCCAAAACGTTCCCTCAACAAACAGTATGGATTTTCACCGTTTCAATCTTGATAACCAAGTAAAAGTATTTATTCACGCAATAGTTGCTTTTGTTATGCAAACTATTTCGGTAGCAAACACGAAGGGGAAAGTCCCACCAGCAATCCATCTCATAAATAAATGAGGGAACCAACGGTATAATTCCAAATTCCAGATTTGAGTACTTAAAACACACAATTGGGCATTCATAACATTACAGACAGCCTTTAGTGAGTTCAGTAAAACAAGCCGAGTGGTAAGTACTCCTATTTTACATAATCAGTCCATCATTTAATACACGAATGGCGGTATTTTTGGCACGCATTTCTAAAACAATGGGAGAATCCCCACCGGTACATTCACATACATTGCTACACGCTATCGTTAGATCGTATACCTGATTCATGCTAGCAACAATAAGTATTTGAAATCACTGTTTGTCATCTTTTTCATCGATCCACTTTACGTTCATTATGCTGTGTTATCTCCCGAGTTGCGTGCAGTTTCACCACGGTATTGCACAAAAACTTTAGCAGATTACACATTTGGAGCAAGAATTTCCTTATCATCTTACACGTACTAAAAAAAAAAAAAAATAAGGTGGTCAATTAAAAGACGCCAACTCAGCTCCATTTTATACACGATACGAAAAAATGATTTTGCACCTGGAAAGTTTAAATGCCCATTTATGCCTATGGCCAAAAATCATAGCTAAAGGTATGCAAATTTAGATTAACAAATTTATGCCAGGAAAACGATTAAAAAAAGTAGAAAGTCAAGTACGGAAAAAGTGTTGCGCTTTATTTCACTGTTTCACTGCTATTACACAAATCATCATACATGCTCATCACATTCACATCTTACAAACTATATAATATTAGGCTTTCAGTTCTTGGCGCACACAATGGTTTCATCATCTACAATATAACCTATGTTAAATACTACATACTACCTAGCATTATGTACTTTAAATGCTATCAAACAGAGTAAATAGTGTAGTTGCTCTACAAGCTGTGATAAATACAAAATAGACTGACTGAGCAGAGTACTATGTGGGCCAGGGTAACATGATCTAACTAGCAATAATGGAACCTAGTTGGTTATGCAATATAGTTAGTTATTTGGTTAGTAGTAATTCGTTTTTCTTGGCTATCTTCATAACAATTATGATACACAAAACACTAAAAGAGCTACACAAGGGAAAGGGGCCAGTGAAACTCATCACGCACTCACGATTCGTCGCTTTCTCTTTTTCGTTTCCAAATGTAATTTACGTGTATAGGAAGATGTAGTGTAATCTCCTGCCCTAGAGCACACTGGCATAAACAAATACCCCGAATGCCTGTCAATGCTGTAATGCATGAAGATAATTTAAAATTTGTTTCGTCAAAATTAAATGCAGTCCTTGATAACAGAATTGATTTGACCATGAAAATCCACTATAGCTGATTCTTTTAAAATGTTCTGCAAATTGTAAATGGAAAATAACGAGTTGAAGCAACCAGAGCAATGCAATTTGCCAAAACGTTCGTAGTGTAGTTAGTTACATCAAAAAGTGCAAGAATACTCTCTTGATAGTTCATTCCATTTGTCAGGTAAATGTCTCTCGCGCCCATTTAAAAAAACAACTCACCTTCATACTCATCCTACCTATAGTACCTATTCCCAAATCCTTCAAGTTAAACCCTTTAGTATACAGGCTGCCACATTGGGTACTACATATCAACATTTTTACTCTATAGTTAGCTACATACAGTATTCAACACTTTCATATCCTATATATTAAGCAGAAGTATTACTATTCAGGTTCGTTGAGCTCAATATAAATTCATTCTGATTTCCTTAATTTCTATAAACACTCTAGTGCGTATGACTTAAAAACATAATCAACTTATCTTATTGTGAGATCCTCAAATATGCATGACAGTAATAAATTTATGATGAAGGTACATTTCGACAAATATACAAAAACAACTCAAACACAAAGAAGACAAATCAAGTATGGCAACATTTTACGAGGATGTTTTGCAGGAAACAAGTATCACTAGTCTAACCCATATATCTATTGTGTCCTACGCAGTGTCAACCAAGCAATACAACAAATACACGCATTATAACACATAATAAGAATAAGACTAAGACGACAGGCGAAGTACATAAGAAAGTGTAAATTTCAATGGCAAATAAAGGAGCTGGTCCTCACCATAACTACTAACGAGAACACGGAAGACTTGACCAAGACTCAGATACACTTGGGCCATAATATACTCTCAAGTCTGTGAAACAAGAAATCAACTGGACTCAAAAAATTTATTCCAAGAAAACAAGACGAAACCGTATGACACAATACTAGTTTTCAACAGCAGCTACTGACTGACTGAGGTGAGTAAACACGTAAAATTTTCTCAGAATCATAAGTTGACTTTCTTTGCCTGCTGCCCAGCAGAGTTCAATAATTTATAAATTAACTGAGGCATTGAATTACGCAGACAATATGTACAGTAGGCACAACAAGAAGCATTGTGGAGGGCAATGACAAGATAAAGAAGCATTCGGTAAACATGAAGACGGAAGTAAAATAACTGTCCAATTCCAGACCCTAAGTGCACATATAATTCACTCATTGACCGTAGCCCCGAGCCCGATTTTAGGCATACCACAAGAACGTGACTAACTACAGCAGATAAATTGTAGCTACCAAGCTTAATTTCACGGAATATAGCAGAGATCATCATACAGAATACATTGCTCATTTCTATAGACTACGAAAGTATAGCTGTCTGAAAGTGAGTACAACAACTGGAATACGGAAATGACTTTCAGATCTAAAAGTTTTTTTTCGCTTCAGTGGATCTACCACTGTCATTCCATTACATTTGGTCGCAAGGCTACATGTTACATCCAGATAAAATAAATAATGCAAAGCATGAGTTCCATACTACGCGCTGAAACGTGACCATACGATAATAATTATTTACCGAAGGATATATACCGAAGGTCATCACTGTGTAGATAATGGGTATAAAGGTGGTTGTCAGGATATTTCTTATCCCTCGAACAATTTGAATACCGTGAAAAAGGAAATATACATCTTTAACAAATGTACCACTCCATAATCTCAGTCAGTGTTTTCTTTTGTATCTTTTTTTAAATACAATAGTTTCTCTATTGATCCGAAGAAACGCATAGGTACAGTCGTACAGTTTAAATAACAATATATTAATTTAGAAAATTGACAAAAATGAGACGGATGAGTTTAAGACGTTTCCCAAATCGATTAATTTTTGAAAGCGGCATTCACAATTTATGATATATGAGCCATGGCAGAAATGTATTTTGATGAAAAATAATACTACCTACTATTTTGCTTGATACTTGAAAATACTTTCTTGAACGAATCTTACTCGAGGAGATCATGCATGGCTGCATGGTTTAAAATTTTAATAGCTGTCGCATATCAACATAGCATCAGTTGAAAATTCAACGTTTACAGTAAGTCAACTTCCTGATATTTACTAATATCTTGCAGGGTGTAGTACAGGTTAGATTACACAAACGTACTTACGCTCGCAATACAGGCATAACTTAAGCATTACACATAAATATGTTTACTCAAACCAGAATAATTATAGGAGACCTTTGATGTCAGCAACCCATTGCAAAGAAAATAAATGCATTTCCGTACAATAGCATAGCGTACAATAATGAATAATTCGGCTCAAGTAGGCAAGTAGTTGTACGCATTACGACTATCAGGCATGTGGTGTGCAAGTATGGATGAAGATGATTTCGAGTATTTTCATAAATTATGAACGTAGAAAAGAAAGCATATAAGAGGAAGGACAATGTCGCATGTGGAATTCGTGTATAATGTCAATGTACAACATTCATTAGCTACCGCAAATAACAAAAAAACTACCCCATAACTCAGCTCAATCATAAGCAGCCAGTGTTTTAATTACCCTAAAACTATGATCTATCAGTCAATCCGTCCGCAATTAGTATTTATGTGAAATATTTTTCCATATAAGTTACTTACTACTGATGGCTGCCCTTAGAATTAAATCACAATTAGTGTGCAGTCATGAAACGAGATAACAAAAAATGTAGAAAGTACAATTCAAAACAATCTACAAATAATCAACAACAAATCTGTGGCTTATGGTGGTGAGTAAAAGACTAAATATTAGAAAACAAGTCGTGAATATCAACAAGAAACTAATCATACGGTTATCAATAGTTGTGCCGTAAAAAATGTATGTACAAAGCAAAAGTAGACATTAAAAAGAATGAATGAATGCTGCACGTTGTTTATAAAGATCACTTCAGTGCCTTGAAAAACTTTTAGATGTAATTTTTAGCTTAGCTACCCTCCTAGGGCTACGAAGCTACGATGTAGATAAATAGGCTGACTTGAATCACTTTGGAACCGTGCAAAATACTAGAAATATATAATAAGTACATTATGTCACGTGCGTTCACTCGTAATATCCTCGGTGACAATCCAAAACTTCATTAAGTACGAAACAATCGTTTGCGTTAACATATACACGGCTGATAAGTAATTGTAGTAATCATGTGAAAACACAGAGCAGATAGAAGATAATTGGTTTCTAGCAGTGAAGCGGTATGGCTCATAATTTGACTTTCGAAGTGATTTCTTCAGCTCTGCCTCCCCAGTTGAGTCTGTAGTATCTCTGTCGCCACCGTATGTTTGGGAATAATAGCGAATGAATAAATAAAAATGGTGCGGTCACTTCACGAAACATCCACGCAAATAAGAACTGGAATTTGGAGAATGGAATGGGTCCATGCTAAATATAAAAATAAAAATCCCCTTGGTATTCATGGACTTGCTTAAACTATTTGCTGGCTCCCATTCACCCACACTTGTTATGAATAAATGAAACCAAAAGTCTTACCTGCACTGAACGGAGGAGAAGCCAGTCAAAGAAACACCAAATGAGCAAATGTACTAGAAAGACAGCAATTGGATCCCATCGGAAGAGAACAAAAGTAGAGAAGGCAGCACATATCCCTAATAACATGCACTCAGCAAACGGCTCAGCCAGAATGGTCAATGGAACCATGGCAAAACGGAGTTTTGCCCATCTGTGTCAATCCCAATCCAAATACACAAGAATAAATCAAGGGTTCAAGTTACCAAACTACTAATGCTCACTAGTTTTCACTAATCCATCATCTGTTCTTGCTAGAGCTCCCTTCCTAAATACTACACCTGGGACCATCTTGCAGCCCATGTATAGAGTAGGTGGATAGATACTCTGTCATGCATTTTCTTACTCCTCCGTACGACGAATAATAACCATATAGTATGTTATATAGAGAGGAATAAAGAAAATGTCAAATGCACTACCTGGATAACCTAGTTTGAAAAGAGGCGATATCACAGAAGCCAGAGTTTTGCCATGCAGGTTGACTAGATATGGATATCTTCCAGCCCCTGTCAGTAATCGATTTGGCGAAAAAGTAGTCTTCAGCTAGAAAGTGTCCAAAAGCTTTGATCCCTCCAGCCTGTGTACAAACATAAGACATACATGGTGAATAAAGTGGAAAAGGATTTTTTCAACACAAGCGTGCATAATAAATACACAGTTGCTTTAGCACTAATGCCAAATAAAGTGAGCACATAAAAACATGAAAAGATAAGTCACTGTCTGTCTGCAGAAGTAGTCAAACCGCACGAACACATTCACCGTTCCTCTCAAGGGAAGCATAACATACATTCTTCCATTCCATCCGTTCAGCCAAACCAGCGAAACGGAACTTTGCATAATAGTATCGTCAGTCTCATTATACCCTACATGTTTGGAGAATTTCTTGCCTACCCTAATGGTATCACAAACGTGAGGCTACGTCTTATTATATATCATTATTACCTGCTTGCTTACTTATACTTACTTACTTGGCTAGCTACCCTACTAATCTAATGTTACCCTTAGATGTCAGTTAGTGAGCAAACCTTACTTCATTCCAGTCAAATATAAGGGAAAGTAAGAAAGTAAGGTAGTTAGTACAAGACTGCCTACACCTTGCTCCGCTATGAGAACGCACTCAATTGAATAATAAGAAGCGTGTTCATTGACTAGTCCGGCATAAGTTGGAATAAAAGTTTCTTTTGTACACCCTTTCTATTTAATTGATAGCTACAAACCATACAACACATGTAATAAACGTCGACTGTAGTGTCTCAAGTTTTTTAAAATAAACTCCTTAGTTAGGGGGAGTATATTCCACAGTCCAACTTACTAAATAAAGCCAGCACGAGTACCTGGGCAACTACTGTCCGTTTCAAGGAAATACGAAGTAACTTTTTTCAATGGTTACCTGGTAGAGTTTGTTTATCATTGAGCAAAAAATTAATAAATAATAACAAGAAATTCGTCTTAATCTCATTATGGGGACTTAAAATCTAGAACATATAGCTCAGGCAATTTTTACGAAATTTGCCTTTTTCACGGTGATCATCCAACAAGCCTAGATAGCCAATTTAACATTAGGAACTCCGTATTTCATTGAAACGGACAGTAACTATGCCCCCATTCTTCGTGAGTAGCAAAAAAAGAGCATTTTGCATGCTGACAAGTCTCACGTTAGTTTATTGATTGTGCTTGGTAAGCAAATCGATATACACATGTATGATCACACTAAAGTGCAAGCTAGTATACGGAAATGACGGGTGGCATGCTAGGTTGTAAAAAAATATACAAGTCGGTTTTGTTTCTCTGGTTCAAATTAAACAACACCTCTCAAGAAGTTTCACTCCATGCAGTCATTACCCTATGTGGAATAAAAAAAAAATAAACCTCACCTCTTCAAGTAGCTTTTTCCTCATGAGTGCGGACATGCCAGTAGGACAGTTAATCCCAATGCAGTCGGCCACCAAGTAAATTCGAGCATGAGATGTTCCAAAATACACCTGCGTGATGAATACAAAAAATGAGTACATTATAATGATTACAGGGACTTGTGGCTCATTGAACAGCGTCTTACAATGCATTTTAAGCCACCAGGTAGGTTAGTCGACGCGAGTGAAAAGGTAGGAAGCAGAAATGAGCCAATGCTTTCCCTCCTCAATTTAAACTAAAAGCATGGCATGCATACTAACTTCCAGAACAAACACAAAATCATCCTTCAAAGCCAAATGGTTTCTTTTAATCTAATCTTACCAACAGTGGTATGCTCAGCTCAAGTGTTTTCTCATAAAAATGATATTGTAAGTCTGCATGCAGGAACGGACGAGAACGAACAATGCACATAAACCTGCTCTTTTGCCTCTTTTATGTTCTTGCTTGCACTTTGGGAAACTAGGGAAATTATGTATCGCTTGAGCTTTCACGCGCAAAAGAATGAAATATGCTTTCCAAAATTACATACGATATTTATTTTTTAGTTACTTTCCGTCACAGTGGAGGTGGAATTCGTTTATTAGAGTACTTAAGATGATGGGCTACAGTTAGTGAATAGGTCCAGTTAGTTATAGGTTCATTACCCCATATTGAGCCTGAAGCCTGAAAGTAGTATTATTTTGGCTTGAAACGATTAAAAAAGCTGGAAAATTGGTATAGAGAAGAGTAATATGAATTAATCAATTTCTATTAGCTAGTAGCTCGAACTATAAAATCAGTTTTGACAAATAATGTTCTCCCAGGATATGAATATTGATATGATATGCGGAAGCTTTTACTAACTGATTCGCCAAATATTGTTCACCATAAGCTTTTCAAGCTTAAATGTATATATCCATTATCACCATACTAATACTAATGAAATGAAAGTAAGCTCGTAAAATATTTTAAGTCGTCAATAAACTTGCCATAATAAGTGCCAATAAACTTTACATATCGAATTTCATGTAAACAAAGCATTCTTACTGCTCATTGTGCTCATTTCCGCGGATTATTATTGCATAAAACCAGCATTTGATATCAGGAGTATTCATTAATTTTTTCTAACTAAATTGTGGGTAGTGTAAAAAAACTATACTAGCGTTAAGGGAGTGGTATTTAGGAACCATTCAGATATTTAAAGTATTATTAACTACCACACTGATAGCTGGCTGGTTTACAATCGAAAGTAATGTTTAGTATTTATTTACCAATGCGCCAAAAAACAATACAACTAAACAGAATGAGATAGTTCTATAGGAATGCGCACACTATAGCTTAAATGACCCGTATACAAACTCCACTTTGCAATTGCTACAATTGGAAGTGACCACAAAGTCATGACTTTATATAATATGAAAACGCAAAAAAAAAAATTAAACCGTATTAATATTGGGATGAAGTTAAATAAGCGATTGGCATTTAATTAGAAAAGTAAAAAGTAAAATAAATATTATCCAGGTCAGTTTAGTTATAAAAGCATGATGTTTTGTTGCTAAATACAGATGAGTGGGCGTTCGGAGTAGTATGACACATTTCCTACAAATACAGAAACCAATAGTACTAGAAAGGGATGTATGAAAGTTAGAACTGACTTTTGCAGGGCCTTATTAACAAACTATAAAAGATCCCAACATCGATTTATCCCATGCTTACTTGTGCTTCAAAATGGACGTTCATTAAAGAAAAACCAATCACCCTAAATATATTTTTGACATTCCATTTTTCTGGTTACTTATAATAATCTACTTGTAACAAGCAACAAAACTAATTTAGTAATGGCCCATCATAATTGGTAAAAAAAATTCTGAACGGATATTAATACCCAAAAGGCGTTTAAGACGACACTTCCCGTTCATCATTACGACACAACACAAATGAGACTAAGATACTTTCATTTCATAACAAAACACAGGAAGGACGAAGGAGCACATGCAAATAAGGATATCTACCAAATGTGATACTCTCGTCAGTCAGTGTTATCAGTATTGATGATCAAAGCCAAAGCATGTGGCCATACAATATAATGCAGACACACAGTCACATGATAAACATCAAATGTCATTAATCCATCAGAAAAACTAACCTTTTCCAGGATTGCGGGAAAGCCAGCTCGATCACATGTAAAAGGCATTTGATGCACAAGGCCTACATCATCCCGCATAAAGGAAACCATGTCAAGCAACGTATCTTCTTTCACTAAAAAATTGATACATGAAATTGAAATATAATATTCTTGTCAATATGTTTGGATAAAACTCTTAAAAATCATTATATTTGCTTACGTTAGTTAACAATATATACGCTCTGAAAGCTAGCTAACTAGCAAACTAACATACATAATTTGCTTGCATGTCATAATGCAAGCAGCTTATTATCTCGCAAGTCGCAAATCGAAGACTACATGATACATTTTTTAGTGCGTTGCGATAGATGTTTATATTGCTTGTACGAAAAAAATCGTTAACTAACTATACACCTGATCTTAAAAAACTGAAGGATTTGCTTGATGAAATTTTTACAACACAACATTATCTAGACTTACTTTGCATTCCACTGTCGGAGATTAAAATCATTTCATACTTGGCAGCCACATAAGCAGGCTGCATGTTGTTAATTTTGGGATTGATGCCAACTTTTTCTCCCCCTGTAAGATTTGAAAAAAAATCACGCTCGTCAAATTCCAATCGGCTTCTTCATAAACGGCTTAATGTGAGGTCACAGCTGCAAGTCTGTTGTATTGCTATTCTTACCTATAAACAGCGCGGAATCTACCTTGGGATATTTTTCTTTCAACGTGTTAACTATCTTTATTGCATTATCATTCTTGTCTTGAACACAGAACAGTAGCTCGAACTGCAAGGTATTACAAACATGTAACATTAACAATTAGGAGAATTAGACTTGCATATTACATAAATCATAGAATGAGATGAACTAATCATCAACAGTCACTAGGGTTTACGAAGATGAAGGGATTTCAAATGGTGATAACTGTGGATGAATTAATACATGATTCAACGTCTAAGTAAACTGTAGCCGTGCATCATTCATCAAAGTCTAGTCTAATCTGGTTACATCAGTAGAACTATTCTTATCTCACAACCCTAAATGTAAGTTGACTCGGTTTCTTTTTCGGCCCACAAAGAAAAGTTAAGTAAATCAACTACATGGTCAATTACCGGAGATATTAGGATAAATGATCTATTTAATGGCGTCTATAATTCTTCCAAATATTAGGCGATGAGGGCGGAACAGAATTCAATTATTATAAAAGTTTGATGCGGGAGTAAAATAACGCTGAGATAATAGCACTTACTTATTTCTCTATGCAACGAATAAAAATCCCTAGGGCCAAAAAATTACAACGGAGAGGATATTACGATGATAGAATAAACATAAAGCTGGCCTAAATGGAACCAGAACCAGGACATATTTTTACAAGGTTTTGTGCACAGATAGACAAAAGATAAAGCCAGGCTTGTTCGTATACACAGTATAAGCTTTCTTTCATCCACTTGAGCATGGTCTTTCTTCTGTTGTTCCAATATAAACATTTATTCACTTTTCTTAAGGTTTTCTACATGGTTGTCATACAAATACAACGCTCATCACCCATAAAAACGAAATCCCTAGCCGTAACCCCAGCAAGTAACACAAATGCCACCTTGCGTAAATTAATTCTAGGAAGAGTGTTGATAGAAAACGTAATGGAGAAATGAAGAATAAGTATCAGTCCAAACTGTTTGTTTGGAGTTTTTTGTTTCAAGTTTTTTACAGTAGTCAAGTGAATTAAACAATGACAAAAAGACCGGAGTTTATAATACGTAATCAGTAATTCAGAAAATTATTGAATGTCTAGTGTGATTGCTCATAGCGGTAAACGAACTGTAAAAAATATGCCCAGCATGTCTCATGATATTTTGCCAAATTCACATTATCAATGGCAAACGGCACTCGTTAGTGCCCATACCATAACAAACTACCATAGCTTGTATGCATTGTTTATCTTATTCAGAATATATTCTGAAGTATGTTCTAGGTCTGAATGAATTTAATTGTGGTAACTAACTAACATTCATTCATTTAGCAAACAGTTACCGCGATTTCATTATCATTATTACGGAATTCTGATGAAGTAGACGAATAGATGGAACCATTTTTATTACCATAAAGTTAGGTAGATCATGCATGCGGGCATTCTATATTTTTGCAAGCATATTTCAATCCTAGTTATTGATCAGAAGTTTTTCCCGAAAAAACTTACCTTTGGATATTTCATTGTAAAGAAAGTTTCTAAATTTAGTGATAAATTAGGGTCCACTCCAACTAATGGCTTCACTACAGAAACTCCAGGTAGCGGAACTTCCGGCTGGTCTTTTGTCAGGTTATTGTTCCTATGAAGTTTCCAATGGCTGTTGAAACATGAAATGAAGGAAAAGTAAATTACATGAATTATTGTGCTGTGTTTGTATTAACTTAATTATTCAGTCAGCCGTATCTCATTTTTATCAATACAAACATGGGTCAATCGACCCCATTGCAGTCTATGAATCTACTCCCGAACTAGTATCAGCACGAGTTAAATGTTTATTGTGTATTACGTCAGTCAGTAAATAAAACCACACAACGACCAGTTGAGTACTGAAGATAAGAGATTAGTTTAATTTAAAAAGAGGCAGGTATAATAACAAGCAGAATTTTTGTTTTGTTTTTGTTCTGCTAAACATTCTCAAGTAAAAAGAGAATGACGCTAGTATAATGTCAAATATCCAAAATTTGCAACCATATTAGAGGGGGAAAGGCGGTGATTTGGTTTGATGATTTTATAAAATGTGCACCACTATTTCATAAAATAACTTCAACAAACGCTGAAGGGCAAACGGCAAGTCTAAAGTTCTGCCGCACGCAAATATGTATCACAAAAAAGCAAGGTCATCAACTATATAGTCTCACAATGTTAGCTTCTTAACCTGTTTGTCGCTTATTGGGCTGAAACTTTACAAAATAACTTACTTACCATGCAGTCAGTCAGGTATATAAAATGCTCTGCTCCTAAAATATTAGCGTCCAGCGCTCGAACCTCGCTACATCACTTATGTAGAAAAAATAATAAGATTTTGAGATTTTCTCATGGGATTTAACATGGAAAAATCTCGAAATCAATGATCCCTGATCAATTTTTCGAATTCGGTCACATTCATCCTGTTTTAAATTTTCCACTTTTTTCAGGTGCAAGCTTCAACTTGAGCACTGGGAGCTAATATTTTAGGAGCATATACCTCAGTGGCGAATTGGCAAACGAGCTATTATACGAAGTTTCAGCCCCATCGGCCACAAACAGGATAAATATTGTCAGTTCAGGCAAATTTACAACCTGAAGGATTGCATGACACACAGAGATCAAGTTGAACTATCCACTAGACCATTAAAAACCCAACTACGGTGTGCAAAAATATCACTACATTTGTTTAAAAAATTTCGTCAAAATATTACAAACTAACAAACGCAACAAAGGAGTTAGGACAAGATTTAGAGACATGCGACATTATTAGAAAAACAAAACGCCGGCAGCAGCATAATTAAGCATTCAGCAAATTGCTCTTACTTTTTCTATTGGTGCATGGAGTGATATAAAGGACCATGAAGGGTCAAATAAGTTGATTACAGTTCAATTTAACCCGCCGATACAACTTAATCTACAAAACTGGGCCAAACTTGACCTTTCTTACTGCTAGCAAACTAATAAGGAATAGTCAATCTAGTTCACTAGTTCCAGTCAATTCAACTCAAGCCTTCTCCAGCCTATAGCAACTATAAGCCGGTTCCACATTACAAACGAAAGAATTTGACACGGCTTTTAAACTGTAAACAATCAATTTCGCGTTGTAATGACAAATAACAAAATCAATTAGCTAAACAACAGAACTGTTAAGCATTGTAGCTTTAATTTTTCAGTCCTACTGACATATATTTCGATGACTGGTTAAAAACTACGCCGCTGTTCCATTCCGTACTCCGCCGTCAAATATCAAAATATTTTCTACTCAAGTCGAGTTAGTGCACTTCAACACTGATTATCCGAAACTATAAATTCAAACTAAGACAGGAAGCAATCAGAATTTTAAAAAAATCACAGTTCCTTACCTCCATAAAAACGCGACTAGATGTATGCCCCAAATCCCGCACCAAAATAAAAAGAAAACTATTGCAAGTCCATGTATTGTATACACCGATGTGGTCATGCTTAAAACAGGAATTTTCGGGCTTGAGTGGTTATCGTCCTCTAAAAATCTTGAGACTTCAACTCTCAAAGCAAAGACAAGAAACGTTTGGTGGAAGAGATTACAATTGGAACGGGGACAAACAAATCTGTTGCCCTATTAACTTTATTCAACAACACGGGTAAACTTGCACTTTTTCTGCTACTAGTTTTTATTTTTATCATACTTGCTCGTGTCCAGTCAAACAACTGGGATACTCACTTTGACGCCTGAAAATTATACTTTTTGACAAATTAAATGGATCCAATGACAGAGACAGTCTGCAGTCGGTCTCCTTCCATCAGCAAGCAGAGTATGTCTAATTTTTTTTCGGGCCTCTGAAATCCTTCTCATTTTCTATCCTATCCTATACTACGTATAAGCCTTTTACTACACACATCTCTGCGCAAGACTATAGATGCACTGGACAACTTTGTCCGTAGTCGTATACCTTTCTATACTGAACTTTACATTGGTCAGATACTTTGGCAATAGTAGTGAAAATCATACCTGCTCGCTGCAACTGCATGCATTTTACAGTTAAAGAGATTTTGTTCGTTTATATATACACCGGAGTAGATAGGGAGAGGGACTGTGTCACTGTATTTAGTTATAGTTAGTTAACTATCGCAGATGTCAACTGACTAAACTAACTTCACTGGCATCTCACATATAACCAACGAAGTAACGACCGCAACCCATTAGTTAGTTAGTCAAGTCATTTAATGGCTCAAATTCCAGGGAAACCCATGATAAACCTTATATCGTTCCGCTGGTATTTCTGCCCCCATGTAATCAAATGTAGATGGGGTTTATATGCGACAAGTTGAGTGACGAAGGGCTTCTGAATCAGGGAATAAAATGGCAGTAGCAGTTATAATTATTGTATTTTTACTTGGTTTTAAAGGACCTGTCCTGGATTTGGATTAAGGAACTAATTTATAACATACTTTCAATTTCAGCATGAACAACTAAACATACTACAGTAAATCGTTTGCTCTCCACCAAACGTATGCCAATCAAATCCTCACCTCAATGGTGTAAATTTGAATTTCGTTGACCGCGAAACCTGAAATTAGTTTTTGATATATGTCTAGTTTGTTCATAAAATAGTTGACGTTGTTCGATTTTTAGCTTAAATTACCTTATTCGATGGATCAAGTTAGTCTGCGATGACCTGGAAGCCACTTAAATCGGATAGTTTGTTCTCTTTGTTCATACAGGTTAGTTTGTTGGTTTCAGTTCAGTTGAATGATTAATTTTGTCTCTAAATAAATCTCTCTATCTTAACATGGTGGCCACTAGTTTAAATGGGATACTAGTATACACACGTGGGCAAAGTACGCTAATTGTTCAATCTGAAAATTATGTGCCGATATAATTAAAATTAACGCGCATAATTATCTGTATTTAACCTTATTATTGTTTGTATCAACCTATACTGGGTCGTAACCGTTGCCCTAGCATTATGGATGCGAATCATCTCTACCTTATCGTACTATAGCTATCTAACATAAGTAGTAACATTTTGGCAGATAATGGTACTGGGCACATACTACTTCTAATACTAAATTTTTGAACACTATTAGTTTGTGTTACACGGTCATTATTACGAATTTTGACTACGACTGTTAAAGCGATATTTGATAAAATCTCTTTCATAAGAATTAATAATGATAGATTAATAAGAGTTTCACAAGATAACACTTAGATGGTAGAGTAAGATCGAGTAAGATAGCTCTGTCTATGCGACGTAATGAATAATTATTTTTTGTATTTACAACGCCACTCCTCATTTGGCTAGCAGAAGCTCATGCGACACTTGCCAACAAGTTAGTTAGGTAGCAGTCCAAGACATGCTGTTGCATGGGGAAGTAATTAGTTTGTCATTAAGACAGTCCTTATTTTGGCTATGGGTTCGTGAATCCTTAATTCCTTAATACGATGCTCATTACTTTTACTGACAGGTCGTTTGGTTGAACGGGAACTAGATTGATAACTTAAGCATTATTCTCTGACAAGGATAAAGTTGCAGTTTTCCAAACAATATTTTGAGGATCAAGATGAGTTTGGTAAACGTAAATGTTGGTGTTCTGGGCCATGTTGATAGCGGGAAAACGACGCTGTGCAAAACCATGAGTACGGTTGGGTCCACTGCTGCTTTTGACTCTAATCCACAATCCAAAGAACGAGGTATCACACTAGATTTAGGTTTCTCATCGTTCGTCTTGGCGGATAAATGGAACATTACTCTGGTGGATTGTCCTGGACATGCATCACTAATTAGGACTGTCATTGGGGGCGCACAGATTATGGATTTGATGCTCTTAATTTTGGATATTAACAAAGGCTTCCAGATTCAGGCGGCGGAATGTTTGATTCTAGCACAAATTACTTGCTCCCATCTGGTTGTTGTACTGAATAAAGTAGATGTTATTCCAGAGGAACAAAGAAAAGCTAAGGTAGGTGAGCCAGATTGTGTTTGTGCGTACATATTTTTGTGAGGACAAATTCCCATGGATGGGAGCTTAACTATAAGTATAGTCCCCTGTGAAAAGTCCCGTGTCTCCTTATCTCCTTTCATAACATTGGGACGTGTAGAATTGTTGTCTTTCGAAAATCGCCAATTGCATGTAATGTAGCCAGACGAACTTAATTGTATCGGTGTGGAAAATCCCAATGTTATAAGGATCGCAGGGGCGGGATTGGTCGTAGGGTCTCAGCTTTTTGACTTTCACTCCCTGGGAGAATGAGAATTGTCCTCACGCAATTATGTAATGTAATCATACAACTACAACCCATTTAAATATGACTTACTCGTTTGTTAGAGGTGTAGTATTTAATAAAATTTAAATGGTTTTTTTATTAGATCGAGAAAGTTACCAAGCTGATGCGAAATGTTTTATCTAAAACGAAATTTAAAGATGAGCCCATAGTTGCGGCTTCTGCTTTGATATCTGATCTCACCAAACAAGATCTTTTTTCCACCTTGGCGGACAAAATTTCCAAAATAGTTCTGGAACGGGACAACAAAAGTCCATTCCTAATGGCTGTTGACCACTGCTTTTCTATCAAGGGACAAGGGACGATTGTCACTGGAACTGTAATCCAAGGAACAGTTAAAATTGGGGATGTAAGTTATTATAGTCGCTCTCACTAGACAACTGTGCTTGCTACTTGCTTTATTGGTAACCCAATTTCGGAAGCGTTCAAGCTTTGTTAATGGAAACTTAATTTTTGAAATAAAAATAGATGAATAATAAGTTTCAATTTTCATGGCATTTAGACTGTTGAATTTCCGTCCTTGAAAGAAGAGAAAAAAATAAAATCCATTCAACGATTCAAAGTGCCTATTCAAATGGCTGAAGCAGGGGATCGAATAGGTGTATGTGTTCCTGGATTAGATTCTTCGCTTATAGAAAGAAGTACGATATGTTTTCCAGGTTTAGTGAATACAGGAGTGAAAATTGGAATCATCAATATGTCAAAAATTTCCTTTTTCAAAAGGCCAATATTATCTAACTCTAGGTATGCAAATAATGTTTTTAAGTCATACTTTTAGAGAATGGGCTTGCAAGTTTCGCACATAATATAAAATGGTTTTAATTGGATGCAGGTATCACATATCGATGGGATATAATACTGTAACGGCGCTGCTCACAATATTTAAGCGAATAAATAATGAAGCTACATTTAATTTCAATTCTTGTTATGAATATGTCGAGAAAATAGACGAAGAATACAACCCAGGCACTACTGTATTTGGTGTTCTTCACTTCGATCAGTTCGCAACAGCTATTCCAAACTCGGTTATTGTTGGATCAGACCTGCAGACTGAAACCGTTAATTCTTGTCGAATTGCCTTTTCGGGAGTGTTATTGGATTATAACTCGAGTAAAAAGAGTCCCACGGAATACCTCTCTGCTATTAAGATATACAAAGAGAAATATAAACAAGGCTTTGTTGATAGAATTTTATCTGACAATGCTGTAATTGCCAAAGGCTTTTGTAAAAAAGAGTCCAAAATTGATCATTTGATAGGATTGAAAGTATCGTTAAAGATTCCAGATAATGAATTTAATGTTCCCGCTTTCATTTCATCCAGATTCGGGCAAACAAACAAAGTCCGAATCGATCTTAACTCTAGTCTGTCCCCTGAGCAAAAAGAAGTTTTTAAAACTCAGCTTAAATCTGTCAAGGTAGAGCTTAAATTTAAAAAATATATTTTTGAAAAGCCAGGATCCGGTAAAAAATTGATTCAATAATTTGTTATTCCAATCAAAAACAACTGTGGTGCAAAATAAATTTAAAGTGAGTATATTTTATGAAATAAAGACAATTAATTATGAGTCAAAATACAGATTTTCGGTTGATTTAAGTCGATCTGCAATTTGATTATTCGTTCTCCTAGTTTTAACTTAAATTATGCAGCATCCATAATCTTTTACATTCTTCCGTTTTTATAAAGAATGCTATCTAGCCGCCATGATCATGATTTATCTGATACTGATTCAACCGTAAGGTCATTTCGCTTAATCCTATACATGTGTATCGTTTACACTACTATACTATTCCAAACTTTTAAGTTTTAAGGTTTGTATTTGTGGAATTTCTTTATTCTCATGGTGTTTTGCTATGGAAAGACCATATTATAGTATATTATCTATTTCTATGGGAAAGACATTCAAACCAGCAACCAGCCCTACACAAATATTATGTTCATACATAATGTTTTATTTTATTCGGGGATTTGTGGCTTTCATTAAATGTCTCTTTTATACTAGCATTTCAACTTGAAGGGCAATAATTTACCTGTAATCACTTTGAAAATAAATTTCTATTGACAGGTATAGAATTATTATTTCGGTTCCAATATGCTGAATAAGCATATTCTAACTAACCAACTAATTAACTAATATGTTCTTTTAAAAGCTTCTAAATCTAATAATGATTTTCATTATTCATTCAACCAGACATGGTTGCTACAAACTAAGATTGTACATTCAACTCCAAGATTTATATTTCCTAAATACATTACAACGGATCGTTGGTTCAGATAATGGGACTACACTAGAAGTATTGCACACAATAAACGGACACGACTTTGTTTAGAAGCTAACTTATTACGAAACCTGGTAGAAATACATTTTCCTGCGCTAATTAACTTTTGAGGAGTATTTTCTTCACAAATAGACGAATCATCTTGACGGATAGTTGCAGTTACAGATAGATCTCACTTATACACTTCGACATTGGCATACGTTTCCCTCCCATGGAGATGGATTAGTAGTCTTACCTAACTTATAGCTAAAATTCCGTACTTGAGCTGAAGCCATATTCTACAAAATGTATTCTTTTTTACAAGCTAAATTGGAGAATTTTTCTTTCTTCATTCCATATATACTCACTTTTACACAGTAAACAGAACATGACTCCTACACTAAGTCTAAAAGTCAGCCATAGTCAGAACCCAAGTAGAACTGACGGACTGAGAAAATTCACAACCACACACAACTTTCATTCCATCAAGGCTTGAAGACCATAAAAATAGAGAAAACACGTCACTGTAAAGGATTGAATTTGCTGTAAATATAGTCTTATAGCTTAAATATGATTCTCTTAAAAGGTAAAGCGAGCGAGCAGTAAAAGAGTATAAAATGTATCTCTCTGCTTTTAACTTAATTAATAATCATAATAAGTATGATGATGTGGTAAAACAAAGAAACAGTATAATCCAAGACTCAGAATAAGGCTTATTAGAATACGAATACAGTGACTTCCAAAAATGCTTCACATAATCAACATAAATAGCTCCAAGTAGCTGCAGGACTCATCTTTGTGCACTCATAATTACTTACTTACTTAATACATACAACTTGTTATCCTTACCCTATATGTGGTAGATGAGGGCAATACATGAAAAAATATTTTGCACTTAAACTGACCGGAGAGGAACTAACAACTTACATGTAGAATGCATAGCACACTGATGTGGAGAATAATAAAAATCTCTCAACAAATTATTTCAGTTTTTTATAGCAACGACTGGCTGTTACGTATGTATATAGTGTTCCTCACTTTCTATAAATGAAGACTACGACAAGACTGGCGACTGAACAAATAACAGCTATCACGAGTATCGTTAGTAGAATCCATGTCTTTCTCTCTGCACAAAAAAAGTCAATTTATATAGCATCGTGTAAGCTTCAGATCACTTAAATCCTTGTGCATAGATAAATAGTAAATATTTAGTTATAGACACAAACGAAATTCAGGTTTGTAAGTATTTTCTTACCTAATGGAATATATTTAAATCTGGTCCAAAGGAAGGAATGACTATTTCCACCGTCGGTACTTATGAGATCCACTTCTTGACCAAAGTCTTCCAGCATTCTGTAATGAAAACCAGTCTTTGAATTCATTCAATTAGCTAGTAAGCTAGTATCAAAGAAGAAGAAACTGTTCTAATTGGACTCACAAAGCGTTTTCATCACACTCCACACACAAAGTATTGGCAGAGGATACTACCACAACTTTTTCTGGACTTTCATTCTCCAATTTTCTGTATTTAGCTTTTTTGTTTCCTCCTTTGGGACTTTCCGGCTGAATTGATTGAAAAGTAACCATGTTTTGTTAACGTATTTAGATTATCTTTAGAATCCTTCCTTAGCTGGTATTGTTTATCAGTAAATTAGTAAATAATGTCTCATTAATTGTAGATTGTATCTCATTGTGTGTGCTTCTGACTACTGCTACTATAATTAAGCTTTTAACTAACTAACTAACAAAGTAAATGAATAATAAACTAAACGCTGTCGTCTATAGACAAATACCATGCAAGCAATTAATCAATTATTATTATAAGTCGAGTGATATGAAAGGATGGTTTGTAAATTCGAATACATTCACTCATTTCAATTGCCATTGCCACTGCCACCATATCACATAGGTTGCATATGGCTTGCATGCAAATAGCGCATTACATATTCTTTATCCTGTAAAATGAGGGAAATTTTTTGGGTCCCCGTCTATGTGCTTACTAGCTGGTACTAATTATCTCATGTATGCTAACTTAAAATCAAAATTACATGCGAATTTACGTTAGATGGCAATCCAAAAAATTCTGCGCCCTTTTTCCTGATAAAGAGTATCTTTAAGTTTCATGCATAGAAAAGGAAAACAAGCGTTTCTTAATTATTTAATTAGCGTATTGAATCACTCCAGCAGACCGCTGTCTGTCACTGGTGCTAACATATTCAGCTGTAAGCTGCTCAATTTATAGAGCCAAATCCATAAAAAGTTATATATGCTCCAAAAATGGGACTGCACCATATTACAAAAGTAAGCCACAAGCCCATAGAAGCAATCTATAGTGCTTCTAGTGCTTTCCCTGCACTCAACTAAAACAAGTGAATTTTCCCACCACAGTTCGGCTCTTGAACAGAGCAAACAATATAAATGAATTTAAGGCAGACTTTAACTGCCATGAGTAGTAAATAATAAAAGGTATGAACGCAAATCTTCATTAAATCACCAATGAACTAATGAAACTATAATTGATACTAAGACTAACTTTGTTGCCTAAAATGCAGGGAATGTGTTTTTCAGGGCCAAGAAGTCGACTATCAACTAATTTCCAGTTCCAAAAAAAAAATATCTGTAATCGTTTAAGTTAGCTATTGGTATTTTATAGTCTCCTGGGTATGCGTTGGATATTTGGAACTCACTTGTCTTGCACTAGTATCCCAGTCTTCCCGTTTCAAATTCAATTCGTCCTTAATATTCTGGAAAGAGAAAAATTGTATTTAGATTTGGGCACATGAGGAGCATTAAATAGCCAACAAATAAATGAGAGAGCAGGCTAGTCTTGTGATACATCATGAATTCTTATCAGTACAGTAATAAACAGAGTGTGCGATCCTATTAATTATTTCCCAAAAAAGTTGAAACACAAGTTTTGTCTGTTAAGTCAGCTCTCAAGTGTAGTGAGTGAGTTATTCAAGCGTTTCATGCTTAAATGCCCACCCGATCCTTCTGACAAAGTTCTCAGGTGAAAGTTTCCCACTTTACTGTTGCCACTTTCTTTCAACGGAGAGGAGGCTGGGAAAATATACCGACCAGGTGAATGCTGGTGACGCTTTAATGGATTCAACTTTTCTCTGCACAGAGCACAGAGCCAAAAAGCATAAACCGCAGTGTGTCGGTGTGCTCCATTTTATTTTGGAAGTTGTATGTGCGGTTTCCCTACTACAATCCCTAATAACTTTTCCTGTGGCTACACGCTCAAATATTATTGCCAAAGAGTAACTAACTAACTAACTATACATACAAGGTTATTTGTTAAGATGAAAAGTTTATCCTTAAAGAGTTTTTGAGGGCTATCAAGCTATTCTTTTTTCAGGTACGTATAGAAAGGCTCATTTAATGTCTCACGTCTCACATTGGTTACAAGAGACAGTAATTTTTTGATATGATGTACTTTTATGAGTAGTGAATGCTCAAAGTTTAAATACGATTTTTTAGCTATGCCCAGCACGAGCAAAATACTAGCAACCCAAATTTTCATGCGAGATATTGCTTTTTCTGTTTTATCGTTATTTTAGCATGTACAAGCTGACGTAGGTTTGCAAATAGTTAGTAGAAAATGTTTTTTTTTCAATTTCCTCAATCATTGTGCAAACGCAATCTATAGGTAGATACTATCGTAGTGCGTGTTAACTCTGTAATACACAGTCACAACATGCAAGGATGGAAACGCAACCTATAACAACTAACTAACTGTGACATTAATACTAATAAATGATTCTCAAGATGAATATTAATACTATAACTTTAGGCGTAATTAGTTTTGAACTTGGAAGCAATTTAAAACGTAGTATTAGGACTATTGGGAAACTCATGCAGTTTTAATTTTCAGATGGCTATCTTAGGAGTCTAATGTAAACATAAAAGAAAATGTAATCACTTTCCCTTTTCTAATGAAACCTTAGTTGACTAGTGGTGGTTTACGTGTTAGTAACCATTTGGTACGGATGGAAACTTTTCACTGCTAACTTGTTCTGTTCTTTCTATAACAATTCTAAACCAAACGGAACTTGAACAGCCTTTCCATTTATTTCATATGGATAAATCGGCTTCTCAAGTATTATATACGGTATTGATGTTTGGTTAAAACTAGCTTCCGTTTCTCTCTCACAACGTAATACTTTCTTACAGACTAATAAGAATTTGCCAACCACACTGTCTTTCACTGTTCCTACCCAACTGAAATTGAGTTGACATGAAATTAAAAGTAAGTGACAAACAAAGTGTTTTTGTGTGTACAAGCACATTCTAATACACGGTAATAACTTTCAATTAATTTTCCAAAAGGCAAAGTTAATTTATTCTGCAACAAAGTTATTTTCATAAGAATACATGTGCATAAGTGCATTACACACAACTATTTACATGTTATGCTTTCCCTTTGATGCTGTAATATTAACAGGTTTCCTTTTCTTGAGGAAAGCATTTAATTTAATTTATGTGACAACATCAAATCACGTCAATACTTTCTTTTGAATTTCTTTCAGGTCACGGCAATATTTTTACATCATTGCTCTCCGTTCCATTGTGTATTTAAGTTGCGAATTTCTTATTTCTTAACTATCATTACATTATGTTTTATAAACTCTTTCGGTTTTCGTCCAACTTGAGTAGTAAGATACTAATTAAATATCTACACACACTCACTTGAATCTCTTGTCGAGTCTTAATGATAAAATTGAGTCTAGAAGATATCTCTTTGTTGTCTCGAAGTCCTTGTCTTTTGGCAATTGCAAGTGTGGCTTCCAAGTCGTCCAAATCCCATTCCAGACTCCGAAGTCCATTGCGTAGTTGGGAAGCAACCCATTCGGACACTTCATTGGATCCTTGGCAGTTCTCACTCCAGTGTTGGAAGAGCTCACGGGTTCGGCCTAATGCCTTGCATACTTCGCTGCAAAAAAAAGGGTGAAAAAGTCTTGTAGTGTGAAAAGGATGAAGAAGGTCAAAAGCTTAACCCTATTTTTGTCCACTAGAGTTAGCCCAGAAACAACGATCGATTTCATCATCATCATCACAGTGAACAGGCTCATGCAGCTTAAGTCCATATAACGCTATGTAGTAGCTCCACTACACATACCACAAAACAAACCAACACACCTGCATGCATTTTGAATCCAGTGAATACAACGTTTTGTATAGCTTTGTGGCCGTTATGATTAGTTTGTTAGCTTGCCAAAAGGAATGTAGTATGTAGTATCCATCTGCTATACTTTACATCCATCTGAAATGGACTAACTTGGACAACTTATTGTGTTGTGCCTACATTTGTAGCCTTCTCTGTGTTCAATGCAAACTATTTTTTCTCGTAAAAATCGTTGCGATTCTCTATCTCTTTTTAGCCTCTTTTTGTGAGTACATTTGCAATGTTTTAGTTTCCTATCTAGCATAGTTTATTGAAGTAGTAGCAGGAGCAGTAAAGTAAAGAAATAGCATGCTTCTAGATTTGTGTATGTTTAGTAATCTATGATCTTTGTGTTTTCCTTTCCCTAGCAAGTATTTATTTTCCGTAAAAAATTGGCTGCTCAGTCAGACAGTATTTATCGATTGAGATCGACTCGCATGTTTGTTTTATGTAATGCTATTGATAGTATTAATGATATTTTCCAAGTTAGTAAAACAGAAGAAAGTATACTTTTGCAGATCATTCAAAATTTAACATACTTTATTTCCTGCTGGTTGAGTCGGCAAGGTAATTGAAATTGTGATTCCTTGCTACGAAAATACGCATATTAGGATTAGTATATAGCATGTCATTCGCATGATATTACAAACATAATTGATTGTCAATCACATGTTTTTGGTGAAATAATCTTGACGGTGCAGGAATATACTTTTATATTATACGTAGGGGAATCGACATTATAATATCTATGACACAGAAAGTGAATGAAGGAGATAAAAACACATATATTTCACTTTAGTTATTTATAGAAAGCACGCACATACTATATCATAGATTTCACTGGCTATCTAGAAACTATTACGATTATCTGTTGTGATTATCCAAAATTCACGCTCTTTGAGTTTCACAGAGTGAAAGCTACGTTATTAGAGGGCGTGAGACCTCTCATAAAAATGTACGTCAAACGGGGTCTCAAAAAGTCAAAAACTAAAGATTATTTTTTTTTGCACGAAAACTACTGAACTAAACCAACTCAAAATTTTTGGGTATGTTAAGCTGCTCGAGTTTTCCCTACACAAAAAATTTCAAAACACAAAAGTGCATCACTGATTTTTAAAAAAATGTTTTAGTTTTGGGTCACGTGATCTATCTGAAAACGCAACGGTGCTTAAAAGATGAAATTTTGTGTTCACAGTTTTGGCGAAACTACTAGATGGATTTGCTTGAAATTTTCAAGATATGTTTCTTGATAGGGAATGCATCGTTGAAATGCCGCTTTTAGCATTTGGTTAATTTTAGCTCACTTAATTAAAGTTTTTCAAATTCCCATTATAATGAATACAAAATGATGTGCTATGTTTTCCACAATGGCTTAAAGGTGTGCAAGTCGTTCCATGTAATTTAATTTTTGTGCATTATAGGATTATAGGTCTTTGGCGATTAGTGGTGTGCAAGTCGTTCAAAGTAATTTAATTTGTGTACATTATGGGCCTTTGACAATTTAATTTCTGAGTGGTGCGCAAGTCATTCAATGCAATGTTTTTATGAGACGCACACTTTAAAAGCGCGGAAAATTATGAAGTGATGGAAATATTATAGTGGTTGTAAGAAAGGAAAAAATGAGGTAAGTTTAACGTGGAATAATTTTAGTCTCCTTTCATAAATAAATCTTCAGACTCAAAGTGGTAAATAGGAAATAGCACTCCTAAAAGATGGGGAAAAAGAGGGAAGTTCACGTGGAATAATTTTAAGTTCATTTGATTAATAAATATCCATTTATTAGACTTAAAGTACTAAATATAAAACGGTACATCTAAAAAGGTGAAGTTATAGCATAACGTGAAAAAATTTATTGTTGACCCAGCGTATACATTATTTAAAAATATTGTATACTTTTTATTTC